>LSQX01186977.1_pt1 | contig 36346 bp, 39 predicted proteins | sample 654561 | NCBI WGS metagenome assembly LSQX01 (sample SAMN04489861, study PRJNA283612) | anaerobic digester metagenome | isolation source: 4 biogas reactors fed with cattle manure at either 37C or 55C with and... | place: Denmark: Kongens Lyngby | collected 2014 | reverse complement strand
GTCGCGGCATCGGTGCGTGGATGCCAGACGCACGAACACCCGATCGACCCTGCAAAACGGCAGGTCAATGGGTGCCGGCTAGAACGGCGTTGAAATTCCGCCCTGCTGGCTGCTACCGTGAGAGCCACAAGCCATTACTCAGTGGTTTCGTTTCTAAGCCTGCGGGTTCAGCTGGCTCTCACATTTAGGTCGCGCTGGTAAGCGCTATCTGCGAAGAACTCGAAAAGCTCCGGCGGCAACCGGGGCTTTTCACGTTCTAGGGGTACGCCGGGTTACATCGGGAACTCCTGTTGCTTAGCGACGCGGCGCCCTTGCAGTGCCTTCGCCCGGTCTTGGATGAGATCGCGCAAGATCGCGGCCTCACTTTTGCCGGGGTTTGCCGCCTTGATGACGTCGAGCGCCTCCTCGTTCCAGGAGTAGAGGCCAACCCGCGCGGTGCGCTTTGGCAATTGATCGAGTGGCTTTGGATATCGCCCGAGGCGACCCTTCCGGGTGGCGCGGGGCTGAGGGATGCCATCGAGTTTTGCCTGACGCATAACGAGCATCATGCACTGCCGACCGGCGGCACTTTTCGAGCGTAGAAAGTTGCGGCAGAAAACTCGTTCGCGGCCGATTGCACGCGGGGCATTATGTCCCCGTGCGAGCAAGTCCGGAAGTATCGGGGGGTGCCGGGCTCCCCCCGGTCAGCAGGGCCCGAAATCGCAGGCTGTAGGCGCGGGAGTGGTCGTGCGCTGGGTCTGGGCCGGCGCGGTGGTCCTGGGGGCGTGCGTCGGGGTCGTAGCGCCGCTAGTAGTGGTCACTACGCGCGGCGCGGCCGGCGGTGGGGGGAGCTTGAGCGGCGCGGCGCGTTTGGTTGAGGGGGTGGCTGGTGCGTAGCCGCGCGTCTTGAGCGGCGCGAGGGCGCGGCTGAGGGCACGGTCTCGACGGGCGATAGCGGCTCGTGCGCGCTGGTCGCGTGTGGTGTCGCTGGCTTTGGCGGCGTTGGCGATCGCCGTGTAGCTGCTGCCGAGGTGGCGCAGGGCGCCTGTCAGCTGCGTGAGGTCATCGTCGCGCTGTCGTTGGCGCGCGACGGCCGCGATCGTCTTGGCGGCGCTTTCGTAGGCGGCGGCGATCTTGCGTGCGCGTGAAGCTCGGCGTGCTCGGTCCTTGGCTGGAAGGTCCAGGCGCCTGCGGTCGCTGGCGGCGCTTAGGGCTCGTTTGAGCGCGTCGGTAATGCTGGGGAGTGGGTCGGCTTCCATCGCGGCCCCGTCGACGGTTAGTGAGGCGATCGCTTTGGCGCAGGGGTCCGGCGCGGCGCGGCATCCGAGCCAGACGGCGGTCTGATTGGTGTGCGCGATCAGGATGGTTCGAGTGGGGGTGGCCCAGCGTCGCGCGGTGCCGTCACCGACTGTGACCTGTGCGCTGCCCGCCGACGCTAGGGTGGCCGGCGGCGCAAGCGTCGCGCGGCCGCGCGTGAGCGAGGCAAGTGCAACTGCGCTTGAGGGGTCACCGAGCGCCGCCGTGTGCGCGCGATCGGGACTGCCTGGGAGTGCGGCGCGCAGCGTCTGCGTCTGGTTGCGCGCCTTGGGCGCGGTCTGGGCGATCTGCGCCGGCCCGGCTGCAACGGTTGGCGGCGATGTGGGGCTTGGCGCGGCGCGCGGCGATTCGGGTCCGGGGAGCAGAGAGACGCCGAATCCGGCGACGGCTGCCAGCAGTCCGACGCCAGCTAGCGCCGCTGGCCAGCGTCGGCGCCTGCGGGGCTCGGCGGCAGGGCCGGCGGTCTCAGGGGTGAGTTCGTCAGGGGTCGCCGGGTTGATCGGCGCGAGGTCGGCTGTGTCGCCAGCTCGCAGCATCGTGGTGTGCTGGGCGCCGTCCTGCTCGATCCAGTCCACGTCGGTTGCCTGGGGCAGCGGCACGTCACGCTGGAACGGAGCGGGCACGGATAGCAGGTCGGCGCGGCCGTCAAGTGCGCGGCGCAGCTGCGTCACAAGCTCGCTCGCCGTCGCCGGCCGCTGTTCGGGTTGCTTGGCCAGACCGGATAGCAGCGCCGCATACGTCTCTTGCGCGGCTGGGTCGTCTGCGGGAAGGAGTGGGAGCGGCGTTGCGTCCAAGTGTGCGGAGAGGATCCGGACGTCTTCGGAGCCGACGTAAGGGGAGGCGCCGGTCAGCAGCTCGTAGGCGATCAGCGTCAGCGCGTAGATGTCTGACTGCGCTGTTAGGCGGGTTCCGCGTAGCTGCTCGGGGGAGACGTAGCGCGCGGTGCCGAGCACGCCGCCGGTGGCTGTGAGGTTGGTGCCGGCGAGACCTTTTGCGATCCCGAAGTCTGCGAGGTGGGGTGCCGCGTCTTCATCGAGCAGAATGTTGTCGGGCTTGATGTCTCGGTGAAGCAGTCCGCGGCCGTGGGCGTAGTCCAGGGCGCCGGCAATTCGCGTGAGAACCGTCAGGGCCTGATCGGCTGTGAGGTCGCCTGCCGAGAGGCGGTCAGAGAGTGCGCCGCCGCGTACTAGGCGCATTGCGATCCACACTCGGCCCTCGTCATCGCCGTAGTCGTAGACCGGCACGATGTTCGGGTGATCGAGCGCAGCGACGAGCGTTGCTTCTCGTTCAAACCGGCGCTGAAACTCGGTGTCGCGGGCGTGGTCGCGGGTTAGGACTTTGAGCGCGACTTCGCGGCCACCGAGTTTGAGTTGACGGGCTCGGTAGACGACGCTCATGCCGCCAAACGCGATCACCGAGTCGATCTCGAAACGACCGTCTAGGACGGTCCCGTTCGCAAGCAGCGGCGCCGTTGACATCGCTTATCCGTCGTGGGCGGCTAGCAGAGCTTCCATCGAAGCGTCGGCGGCGTTGGCAAGGTCTTCCTTGGTGCTGCCGACCCCGTAGGCGGCGAGCTTTGCGCGCGTTTCGCGCATGTAGCCGCGCAGCGTCTCCAGGCCGACGCCAACCGCGGCCGCAAGTTGCTCGTTGCTGGGCGGCGCGCTGAGCCGCATTTCAGCTGGCCAGAGTTCCACGAGTTTGAGTAGGCAGTCGCGCTCGCGCGGACTGAGCACGGTCCAGTCCGGGACGGGGGGAAGTGCGACGGTGCCGCCGGCGGTCTCCGGCGCCGGGCAGCGGACCAGTATTTCTGTGGATCCGCAGCGCACGATGTCTCGGTCGGTGAGGCGTGTGCGGCGGTCGATCCGTTGGCCGTTGACGTAGGTGCCGTTGGTTGAGCCGGGATCCTCGATCGTGAGCATTCCGAGCGTGAGTTCCAGCTCGGCGTGCATCGCCGACGCCGTGGAATCCCAGCTGAGTGCCAGGTGGGTGCCGGGGTCGCGGCCGATCGTCAGGCGCGCGTCGGTTGTCAGGGCGCGCACCAGCGCCCGGCCGTCTTGCAGGATGACGAGCAGGTGGGGGTGGGGTAGCGCCTCGTGGTGGACGACTTTGTCGGCAGCGGCGGCAGGGGCGACCAGCCATCCACCGCGCTTGGGGAGCTTTGAGGGGGCAGCACTCACGATTGGACGATGCTAACCGGTCAATCGGTGGAGGGCAACCGGCCGGCCATCGGAACATCGTCCTCGGCCAGAAGGTTGAGCTGGCGGATCTGCATGCGCCACGGCACCGGCCGGCTTGGGTTACAGGCCCACGTGATCTCCACGGCGCCGCGACGCGGCTGGCGGTCAACGGCGATGACCCAGCCGTGTTTGGCGAGGCGTTGGAGGTGGGTGTTGACCGTCTTGCGCGACAGGTTGCCGTCGAGCAATTCAGCGAGCTGCGCGGTGTTGTAGGTGCCGCCCATTTGGAGTACCTGCATGATCTGTAGGCGGCTGCGGCAGTCCAGCACGATCAGGATTGCTGGATCGAGCTCTAGAAGCTCGTATGGCGGCTCGGTGGGGGAATTGGGTGCAGGCACGCGAGCATCGTACGTGGCGACGGTCATGGCAGGGCAGGAATCTTGGGGTGTACAGCGCAAGGGGGCGAAGCACGACCGCCTGGTCGTGCTTCGCCCCCGTCCTTCGGGCGCGGTGTGTGGGACGCGTTAGCGAACCCGCACGGTCCGCACTGCGCTGGTCGCCTTCTTGTAGGGGTAGGCGCCGTTGGTTGGGATCGTCACGCGCATCTTCCACGTGGCTCGCTGCCCAAATCGGTAGGCGAGCTTCCAGCGACCCTTGCTGTCAGTGCGAGGCGTGGAGAACGTCTGCCAGCGGCCACCCTTGAGGTACTGCAACGCAACCTGGATCCCCGTCTTGGGGAGGTGGCGCCTGCTCACGCTGCCCGAGAACCGAGTCGTCGTGCCGGCGCGGGCGGTCCCGACCTTGAGCGTCACGCGCGAGAGCACCGAGAGACGCAGCTGCGTGCTGCTCACCGGGTTCTGGTCGTTCACTCGAGGACGGTAAGCAAACGTGAGCTTCCGACTCGTCTGATCCTTGGGCACAACGAGCGTCCAGTTGCCGTCGGGCCTCGTCCTGACGCCGCCCTTGTCCATCACGACCGTTCCGCCGGGGATCTCGGCGATGAGGTCCAGGCGTGCGTTGCCGATGCCGACGCCGCGATCGTTGACAAGCCGGCCACGGATCACCGTGCGCTGGTTGGCCTTGATCGTGCGCTTGGTGATGCCACTGGGCTTGGTCGGATCGGCCTTCTTCGTCTTGCCCTTCCCGAGCTTGGTCTTGCGCTTCTTGTTCGCGGCTTGGAACCAGCCCGTAACCTTGGCGCGCTCGGTCGCGTTGATGCCATTCCACGCGCCACGATCGATGACGACCAGCTGACCACCGGAATGGGTGCTGAGGTCGCGGACGGTCTCGATCACCTTCTCCGGAGCGGGAGGGGTGATGACGGTGACGTCGTCTCGCTTGCCCGCGTCCGGGTCGATGACCGTAACCTCGAAGCGTCCCGTAGCTGAGGGATCGTCGGTGCTGACGTTGCCAGCCGCATCAGTGGCCTCAACGTCGATGACGTGGTGGCCGGGCGTTGCTGGAACGTCGATGCTGCCGCCGTTGATCGGTGTCCAGTCAGTGGCGTTGTCCACGCGATAGCGGAGCGTGCCCTCGGCCATCCCGGAGAGGGTGTCCACCGCGCGTACGGCAATGGCGTTGGCTGCTCCGGTAGCCGTTACGACAGGTGGCGTCTCGTCGAACAGCGCAGGGGTTCTGACGCTCCATGCGCTGACGTTGCCGGCTTCGTCAATCAAGCGGGTACGCATTGCCCAGCGGCCCTCGCGCGGAGCAGTGAAGCTGATCGAGGCTGCGTTGCCACTTGCGGCACGGTCTGCGACTGCGCACTTGAAGTCAGTCTGATCGACGTTGCCCTCCTTGTCGATGGGGCAAAGTTCGCCTTCGCGGCGCACGAGCGGCGATTGGCCGCGGGGGCCGGCGCCGTCAGGGTCGGTTTCGGTGGAAGGGACCGGGCTGTTGAGACTGAAGCCGTTGGTATTCGTCCAGCCTGGAGCGGGGTCGGTGTTGGCGGGTGCGCCGGGCGCGGTGCCGTCTGTGTATGCGTAGCCGACGGTCCACGCGCTGTTGTGGTCGCCGTGGACGCTCTCGGTGGTNNTATAAGAGACAGGAGCTGGACTGTGTGGACACCGTCGTAGTTGGCGCCGATGTTGAGCAGGCCGCTCATCGCGCGGTCTTCGCAGGGCCGCAGTCGCCCGTAGTTGCAGCTCTGCGCCTGGTCGCCGTGGTGTACGCCGTCGACGAACGCCTGGATGGTGCGGATGCCGGTGTTGTCCCAGGCGGTCGCGGTCCAGCTGTGGTTGCCGGGCTTGCGCCATGCAAGGTTGCCGACGTCGCCACCGATCGCGCTGATGGTGGGTGGGGTGTTGTCAGCCGAGGTGATGAGCGCGTCGGTGATGCCGACGCCGCCTGACTCGCTGTGTTGGGGCCTGTAGCAGTGTCCGTTGTTCACGCTGGAGTCGCCGCGACAGACCATCCCAAAGAGGATTGAGCTGCGGGGGCCGTTGCCACCGAAGATCATTCCGGCGCGGCCCGGAAAAGCGGGTGATCCCCAGCGCTCATTCGGCCAAGCGAGGTCATAGCCGGTGAAGTAGGGACTGTCGGCGCAGCGCGCGCTTCCGCTGCCTCCTGCGAGTTCACACCAGTTTTCGGTGGCGTCGACGACTGAGGGGTGCCAGCCCGATGCCACGCGGTTCTTTGCAAAGCGCGCGCCTTGGGCCATGAATCGGATGATCGCTGCGTTCGGGACCGTGGAGTTCACGGCGATCCAAGCAGACACGTTCGCAGGAGTCTGGGTCTCGCTCCCAGGGTTGGCGTTGGTGCTGACGCCGCTGAGGGACAGGCCATTCCAGCCGAACCAGCCAGCGTCGCAATTCATCGTGACGCGCCAGTTCCAGGCCCATTGGTGCGGGACGTTAGGAGTGAATACCTCGTTGCCAGCGCCGTCGCGACAGACACTGGTGTTGTAGTAGCCGGCGTGCGCTGCTGGCGCGGTAATGCCGACGGCGGCGACAGAGATAGTGGCCGCGAGGAGGGCGGCTGCGCGTAGGCGCCAGCGGCCATTGGGGGGGTCTTTGTGGTGTCGCATAGTCCGTGGTTAGAATGGCTGGTACGTGTCGGCCAATATACGGGGTTGGCGACGTTTCGCAAGCATCGGGGGGTGCGCCGTCCCCCCCGACACAACGAGGAGCCTGATGCAACTACTGAGATATGGAATACCGCTGGTACTAGCCGTCTTGATGGCTGGGTGTGGCGGCGCCGAACGATCGGCCGCTAGGGAATCAGGGGCGGGTTCTCCTCCATCCGTCCAGACCCCGAGCGGCGTTGACGAGGCCAAACGGACGGTGCAGACGGGTGCAATGCCCTCAGAGCGGGAGATCAAACGAGAGCAGCGAGGTAAGAGCGCGCCTCGCGCCTCCAGCGACAAGCGCGTTGCCGTGCAGCAGCAGATGCGCCGTCAGCGCGTGCGGCCCAGCGAGAACACCGCGCCGAGCCGCGCCATCGAGCTTGCCGAGCGAGCTGCGCGCCAATGGCTTAGCTACCGCATCGACGGCACGGCGCTCGCGCGGGCGGATCTGCGAAAGCTCGCGCGTGATGTGCCGCCGCTGGCGCCGGCTGAGCGCGTGAAGGGTACTGCCAACCTGTCGAGTATCCGTGCGTATGCGGCAAACGCTGTCGAGGATCGGTGGACGATGCACGTTTCAACCGAAGACGCACGAATGGCAACGATCGTTGTGTCTGTCGCGCGTGAGCGCGGTCACTACCGCGTTACGTCGATCAATGCGGGTTGACGTGCTGCGGAAACTCGTTCAAACGATCGCGCTCGGCGCCGCGCTGACCACCGCCACCGCCGCGCAGGCGCAAGGTGCCGAGGTGCTGAGCCTGCAAGCGCAGATGGTCAATGGTGGCTGGAGCGCCCCGGCACCGGGCCAACGAGCGGCGGCCTGTTTCGTTGATAGCGGCCTAGACGCCGGGCAGATCGACATTCCGTCGATGGTGGCTCTAAGCACCGTGCCGGGCATCGGCAGCGGGGCGCCACCATCGGGTACCTCAGCTGCGATGCACGGCACCCAGATGGCGCAGTATGTGGCAGCGCCACAAGATGGCGTTGGGATGATCGGTCCAGCGCCTGGCGTCCCACTCATCATGGTGCGCGCGATGAGGGACAACACCGACAACTTCTCCGGCGGCGACTACGCAGACGGCATCCGCCGGTGCAAGCGGATTGCTGTTGAGCAGGGGTGGCGGCTCGCCGCGATCAGCCTTGCTCTCGGTGGCGATGGTGTCGCTGCGGAGGATCGTCGCCAGGTGCAGCGGGCCAGCCAGGAAGTGGGGGTGCCGGTTTTCGCGGCTGCTGGCAACCGTCGCGGCATTCCTATGTTCCCGGCGTCAGAGACGGGCGTGATTGGGGTTTCGGCGCTGCATACTCAGACGGGCGCGGTGTGCGCCGGTCACGCGGACCCCGACCCCGAGGCCGATGGGGTGGCGGCGCCGGGTTGCTACGTGACGTTGCCCGTCGCCGGTGTCGCGCAGACGGTGGTTTCAGCCGGCACGTCCGGAGCGACCTCGTTGATGGCGATGTCGGTGGCTCAGGTCTGTGATTTGGCGCCGTCGCTGGCACCACAGGCGTGCTGGGACGTTGTGCGAAACACGGCACGACCAGTCGCCGGCGGCCGCGTCGTAGATCTCCGAGCTGCTGCGGCAGCCGTCGGCGTAATCGCGCCCGCGCCGCCATCGGCACCTGTACCGGTCGTTCCCGTCGTTCCGGATGTGATTCCGCCCGGTGCGCTCGTTCGGACGCCGAGTCAGATTTCGGTTGATAGTCCGGTGGCTCCGGGAACGCCGATGCCGAAGTGGTATCGAGAGGGCCGCGTGCCGAAGGTGCGGTGGATCAGCCGGACAAAGGTGCGCGTGTCGAGCCCCGAACGCAAACGTAAAGCGCGGTTGTGGACCGACCTACGCGGAGCCAAGGCTGGACGGCTCAAAGCCACGAGCGGAAAGCCGCGCAAGGTGCGCGGCTACGTGAAAGTGCGAGTCCGCCAGACCGTCGGAAAGGTCGTCTTCACGCGCACGTGGCGGATCAAGCTCGCGCCCCGGCCGGCCAAGCGGCCAGCGAAACGCAAGAAGAAGGCCACGGGCACGCGCCGCTAGAGCTAGCGGCGCGTGCTGCGCTTAGCCGAGGAGCAGCGCACGGTGATCTTTGCCTTGCGCGTCGTCTTGGTCTTGATCCGCGCCGACCACTTACCGCTGCGCTTGGCCGTGCGTGGACGTAGGGTGCGGCCAGCGGCCTTGATCGTCACGCGGGTGCAGCCCCGGGCCGTGCCCGAGATAGTGAGGCGCCGGCCGCTGCGTTTGGCCTTGAGTGTTACGCGCGGGCGCCGCTTGACGACCGGTTCCTTGGTGCCGTTGTTGCCGGACGACGGCGGACGCGGCTGCGTCGATGGAGGCGTGTACGGCGGAATGTAGGGCGGCGGCGTCGGCCCACCACCAGGAGGCTGCGGCGACTGGATCGGCGGCGCGGTCACCGGACCGTTCAGCGTGAACGTCTCGGTGGTCGGGTCTAGTCCTGCGTTCTCGGCTGTGACGACGACCGTGATTTGCCGGCCGACGGGCACCGTAAAGCTCCTGCTTCCGTTGGCTGCTTCGGCGTATGGACGTAGCTGGCCGGGCACTGCGGGGTGGTGCTCGACGTCTTCGGCGCCGTCGACGGCTATGACGATCGTGCGGATGCCGCTCTGTTCATCCCGCGCCTGCCAGGAGACCACCGCTGCGCCCGTCACCGGGTCGACTTGGGCGTCTGCGCGCAGCTCGGGTGGCGTCAGGTCATCTATGTCGAGCAGCATTTTGGTCAGCAGAATTTGGGATCCACTACACCACGTAGCGATCGGATCTACCGGTTGCGGACACGTCGAGCCCCAGCGGATCCCGGCGGCGCCGTCAGCGCCTAGCTCGGCCGGGCCGTAGTCGATCATCTTGACCGTATCTTCACGAAGGCCCGCGAGGTGACGACTGATGTCATTGAGCGGCCGACCAGCCGCAGTCCAGACTGCGGCCGGACCCCACCCGTCGCCGCCGACGACGATGTGCTGGGATGCGCGAACCCGGTGTAGGCGTGTGCCCGGTGGCGGGGTGAAGTGCTGCATCGCCGAACTACCGATCGCAGCTTCGCCTTCCCAGCCAGCCCCCGTGCCTGAAAAGACGTACGGGCTGCCATCTGGGTTCCAGTTCAGCGTCGATGTGAGGTTGCATGAGTGCTGATTCGCAAAGAGCGGCGACCCTGGCATCAGGCTCCCGCCAGTCATCGAGACCGAGAACCCCGGCGTATCTCCAGGCGGCCCCGACAGCACCCCGCCACCCAACGGGTAGCAGAAGCTCACAGGGTACGGCGCAGCCTCGGCTGACACTGGGACGGCTATGAGCGCCATCGCGGCTAGAAGTGTGGTCGTAAGTCGGCGCATGGGTGGTGCTTTGGTTATCGGCGAATTGAGCTTATCGGTGGAGTGTTTGAGCGCTGGGCGGACGGTTGTTGGTAGGCCGTGGTACCACGGTCTACCAAATGGAGCCACGGGTTAGGCAGGGCGTGTTTCCTCACCGGTGTTTGTGGTCCGGGTGAGGGTGATCTCGCGGATCCCGGGCGTGACGGCCGCGAGGGTGCCGGTCTCGCTGACCCAGATCGTCACTGAGGGTTGTGGCACGCCGGCGAGTACGCGTGCAAAGCCGTAGGAGGCTGCGGCGAGCTTGTCAGTGCTCGGCCCCTCGTGCCACTGCACTTGGAGAGTGGGGTTGCCCTTGGCCAGTCGAACGCGGAAGGTCGTCTCTGGCCAGCGTTGGTGCAGGCTGCGTCGTAGACGCGTCGCTGTTTGGCGCGCGCTCTCCTTGATCGGGGTTTGGCTAGTCATCATCCGTTGCTTCCTGGTCGTAGAGGCGTCTCCTTTCGGCCTACCGGTCGCCGGGCGCTTCGCCGCCGAGCGCGTGGAAGTTGTGCGTCTCTTGGCACAGTGTTGGCACCGGGTGGTGCTGTTCTGTCACTGGTTGGCTGCGTAGGATCGGCCGATGAGTAAGAAGCAACTTCCGCCTGTCGCGGTAGGGATCGCGGACCTCATCGGCCGTCGCGCTTTTGCGCTCGGCGTCGCGCTCGGCCGCGAAGAAATGGCGATGCTCGATTCCGAGCCGGCCGCCTTGCGGCTGGCCTCTCGTCTATTGGCTGGCGACCCGATAGCTGGTGCGGCGGTGCTCGAACTCGCGTGGCCGGACTGCGATCCGCCGGCAACGTGGTGGAGCACGCCGCTGGGAGCCGTCTGTCGCAGCGCCTTTGACGACGGCGACGGCGTAGATCTTGAGGTGGCCGCGCACTGCCTCGGGGTCACTCCGCGCGCGCTTGCCGGAGACGTCGAGGGCGGGTTGCTTCAACGTCACGATCGCGGTGGCGTGACGGTCGCGAGCTTGAGGGGCCGACTGCGCGAGGAGCGCCCTGGGCTCTTTGCCGACTTGTAACGGGCTTGTCGTCGCTGAAAGGATGCGCCTGTGCTCGATCTGCTCGTTCTGCTGACGCTTGTATTTGGTGGCTGGGCGCTGGTTGTGTTGGTACGCCGACGTCTTCGTTTCGGGTCGTTGCGCGGGGATAGGACCCGCGATACGGGGCCACGCGCGCGGGTACTCGGCGGTCTGGCGATCGCTGCATTTTTCGGAGGTGGCGCGTTTGCAGACGAACCGGTCAAGGAGACCACACCGCCGCCAGCCAAAGCCGCCGAGCAGAACGCCGAGCAGCGGCCGGCGTCATCAACACCGCAGGAGAAGGAAGCTGCGCGCAAGGCGGCTGCTGCTCGTGAGGCAAAGCGCCAAGCCGAGCGCGCTAAGCAACGCGAGAAGACTCGTGCGCGTGAGAAGGCAAAGCAGGAGCGCAGGGCTGCCGCCCGGCGCCAAGAAGCCGCGCGGCGAGCTGCACGCGAGCAACCCACTGCTCCGGCGCCTGCTTCACAGCCGACGCCAGCTCCGAGCTACGCCGGGAAAACTTGCGACGAGATCGGCCATTCGTTCACGGTTCCGCCCGGTTCTGATCCCGCGCACGATGCCGATGGTGACGGCATCGCGTGCGAGAGTCAGTAGGCGCCGGCTAGTAGAACCGGTAGCGGAAGTATTGGCCGTTGCAGAACCGGCGCAGCTTGGCTCCCATCAGTGCGCCGTGGCTTCGATTCTCGCCTGACGGGACGTGCTGGACGTGCGCTCGCCAGCCGGTCGGGTTGACGCCCTTCTTGAGTGCCTTGCGGTAGCGGCCGCGACCGACAGCCGGCGGGTACTCGTCGCGGTCATGCCCTCGCTTGGTGTCGTAGCTGGATAGGAGCCGGTCGCGGCGAGCGTCGCCACCCTGCCTGTTGATCGCGAGAATCTGCGGCCACCCGGCCCGCACCGCGCGCTCGAAGTGACGCTTGACGTTGGGGTACTTGGTTGCCGAGAACCACAGTTCGTAGGTGCCCTTCTGGCGCTGGCATTCGCGCGTGGCCGGCTCAGGACTCGTGCTGCCACCGCCGCCGCTGCTGCTGCCGCCGCCACCGGTAGAGCAGGGGCAGGGCAGCGATTCGCAGTAGATGCCGTCGCCGTCAGCATCGCGGGTATCAGCAGCTGCTTGTGCCGAGGCTTGGTTGGGGTAGTCCGCGCAAACCGCGAAGGGGGTAAGGGTGACGCCTGGCAGCGGTCCGACGGCTGCTCCAGCAGGCGCGGCTGTAAGCGCCAGTGCGGCAAGAAGCGGGATGATTAGCCGCGTCACAGCGACCCACCGAACGGGAATAGGCATGGCGGCGATCGTACCGAGTGGACCGGTTTTAGCGAAAGGCCGGCGTCATGACGGTTCGTGTCGTACGTTCGGGAAAACCCCTCCTGAAAGTAACCATGCCCCTTCCCGACAATTTCTCCCTCCGACTCGCCGCCGTGCGAATGGTGGCCTTCCTCCTGCCGATACCCCTGACCACGGCGTACGTGCTGCCGTACTTCACGAACAATCCCGAGCAAGCTAGTGCCGAGTGGGCGCTCTTCCTCGGTGCAGTGACGATCACCGGCATCACGGCGCTCGCACAGGCCGATGGGCGCCACCCTGCGCCAATGGACAAGGCGGTGCGCTTCATGTCCTTGCTGTTTGGGCTCTTGACCATCGCGGTGGTGATGGCTGCTGCACTGATCGACAACCAGGACGCCGTTGCCGCCCTCATCGCCGGTGGTGTGGCTGGCGCCAGCTCGACCTTGCTCTGCGCGGTGGCGTTTTGGACCACCTAAACGACGAAGGCCCCGGCGGGTGCCGGGGCCTTCGCGGAGATGAGGACCTATTTGGTCGCTGATCGCCTTGGTGGTGTCAGTGTAGCGCGACGGGGACCGCCGGACCAGGGTCCGGCGGCCTTACCGCGGTTCTTACTCGTTCATCGTCTTGTGGACGACGATGAGTAGAACGATTACCAAGGCGATCAGCTCCATCATCCTCACCTCCTTTCCGTGCGGTTGGTTGCTTTTGAGGCAATCCGCCTCGGTGGAGGGTCTGGGATGGAGGGGCCGCTCTGGCCTGGATAGCGTATCTCAGCGCTCGGACGGAAAACGACCGTTTATGAGACTCCGTGCGGGGTGCCGGCTACGTGCTCCTGGGCGCGTCCGAAACTCATCGCCATAATCAGCGGGCCGTTAGTCGGCTGTCCACGGGTTGTGAGACTGTGGAGCGCACATGGGCGATCTCATCGGTTACGCGCGGGTATCTACTGTCGATCAGTCGTTGGACTTGCAGCTCGACGCGTTGCGAGAGGCCGGCTGCGCGCGGATCTTTCACGACGTCGCCACCGGCGCCACGGCTGCGCGGCCGGAACTGGCGCGCGCGCTCGATCACCTGCGGCCTGGGGACACCCTCGTCGTGTGGCGGCTCGACCGGCTCGGTCGATCGTTGCGTCACCTGATCGAGTTGGCCGGTGAGTTTGAGGAGCGTGATGTTGCTTTGCGCTCGCTGCGCGACGCGATCGACACCGGAACTCCGGCGGGCCGGCTGACGTTTCATCTGTTCGGCGCGCTTGCTGAGTTTGAGCGCGAGTTGCTGCGCGAGCGCACGCGCGCGGGGCTCGCTGCGGCGGCTGCTCGTGGGCGGCGCGGTGGCCGGCCACCGGTCATGACGCAAGCCAAGCTCGATGTTGCACGCGAGCTGCTGAACGCGGATCCTCGGCCGACGCTGCAATCGGTCGCGGACACGATCGGCGTGGGTCGCTCCACGTTGGCGCGCCACTTGCGGCTGGCCAGCTGACGACGGTTGCGGCGGTTTGCTGGGCTCGTGGGCGTGATGCCTTCGGGGCGGGTAGATCCCGGCGAAGAAGACGGGGCATCGCCGCCGGCTTTGCGTTGGATGCCTCTGCGGGTGGCGCGCGTTGTTTGGGTCGGCAGAGGCGACGGCGCAGAGCGCCGCCGCGGCCAGCACTGGGGGCGGTGCCCCCAGCCCCCCGCATCGCAGACGGAAGATCTCGAGGACGGCTGTCGGCGTGGCCGGCGGCTGGGTCAGGTGCGGTAGCGCGGCGTGTAGGCGGCGATCGCCTCGGCGGTGAGCCACAGGCCGGGCGCGACGGGCTCGGGCCATTCGGGCCGCTGCACCTGGCGATCAACTGACGCCGTGGTCAGCTGTAGCGCGTCTGCAAGCTGTCTGCTGGTGCTCACGCCGCCGGCTGCCTCGACGCTGCGCCACGCGCGGCGCGCTGCGGCCGGATCGGCCGGCGTGTCGAGGATCGCTGGAAACGACGTCTTCGGCCCGGTCTTTACTCGCGTGAGGTGCTGTTCTCGCCATTGCTCGACCTCGGCGGCAAGCCAGACGGCGGGCCGGCGTCCCTGGGCGGGCACAAGCGGCTCAGGGAACTCAGGGCCCGCGACGATCACGGCGATTCGCTGGCGGGTTACCTGCCAGCGCTCGGCCAGCTCGGGGCCGGTGATGACGCCGCCCGCGCCATCAAGGCGCTGCCATGCGCTGCGGGCTTTGCGGGCATCGCTCATCGGCGGCATCGTAGTGAGCCGCCGCCGCCGCTCCGCGCTGTGGGGCGCGAAGCGGCGGCTTGCCTGGGCTTCTCTCATGCGGCGAGCAGCTGCGCGGGCGCCCGGGCCGGCTGCGCGTCGTGGGTGAGCATCAGCGCGGCGATCGCGTCAAGTGAGCCGCTGCCGAACGTCACGACCTCGGTCCAGTGGCCGGCGGCGTCGTAGTGGTTTAGCTGCCAGCGGGCGGCGGCGTCTTCGGGCTGGCGGATCAGGAGCCAGCGCGCGTTTGCGGGGTCGGTGCCGGGTGGCGTGACGAGCGCCGCGCCTTCGTGCTCGGGCCGCGCTGCGGCGCCGATCGCGTCGGCCAGGGCGAGCGCGTAATCGTTGTGCTTTGGGTCGGTCTTGCGGGGTGTAGGATTGCTGTGCATTTGGTATCTCGTTCCGATGCTGGCCCCCGGCGCTTGGTAGAGCGTACGGGGGCGTTTTTGTTACTGGTGGTCTTTGGTGGTGGATGGGTTGCCAGCTAGGCGCCGCTCTAGGTGCTGGGCGCAGCGTGCGAGGGTTTGGTGCGTGGCTGTGTCGTCGAGGTAGAGGTCGCCGTCGTGCAGCTGGCGCGCTGATTCCCAGCCGATCGGCCGGCCTCCACGCGGGCCTTGAAGGGTCATGCGCAGCAGCAGCTGCCCGGATGGGTGGCGGTAGATCCCGGAGCAAACTCGGGTGAGTCCGGCCACCATCAGAACAGCCGCCCGTCGGCCTCGGGGGTGCGGGGTCCGGCCTCGCGCAGCGCCTGGATCTGCGCGTTGGTGCGCTGGATGTAGCTGGTGTACATCTCTTGGTCTTGCTTGCTCCACGCGCGCCCGTAGGGACCGTGCTCGGGCAGCTTGCTGCGCTTTAGGTTGCGCTCGGCGCTTGCAAGGCCGCTCGTCCACTGGCTGAGCACGCGTTCGCCATAGGCGAGGTCGCGGGCGTGTGCGGCGGCGGGATCTTGCGCTCGCCATGCGAGCACATGGGCGGTGGCCTGGGCGTAGGTCCAGCGGCAAAGGATTTCAGCGTCGCGCTTGACGGTGAAGCGCCCATCATCGGTGTTGAAGCTCATGCCCTCGCCGGGTTTGCCCAGTGTGCCGCCGCTGCACGATTTGCCGATGTTGACCGGCTCGGTGAGGTCTTCCAGGGCGCCGCACCAAAACGGTGCGTGGTGATGCAACAGCGATTCGACGCTCCGCATCGCGGCTTCGTGGACGTGCCCGGAGGCCCCGGCCGCTGCTGCGGCCGGGGCGGTGGTGGTCGTCCTGGTCATCGGGCGACCTCGGCGTTCAGGATCAGGTCTGTCGCCTTCTGTGCCTGCTGGGCGGCAGTGATGACAAGCCGGGAGTCGCCGCGCAAACGCTCGATCCATCCGGCGATGTAGCTGGCCGGCTGGTCGGCGTTGAGCTCGATGCCGGTGTGTGAGCAGAGCATCGCGGCGCCGACTTCTGCGATCAGTTCCTCGCGCGCGTATGCGGCGTCACCGGGCTTGCCTCCGCGCTTGCGGTCAAGGCGCGCGGGGTGGCCGGTTGCGTGGGTCAGTTCGTGGAAGGCGGTTAGGTAGAACTCGCTGGGATCCTCGAAGCGGTCGCGGGTCGGGAGGGTCACGAGATCTTCGGCGCGGTAGTAGGCGGCAAGGTCGCCCTGCTCCTTGATCGTCGGGCCGTCGGTCATGCCGTGCAGGACCGTCTCGGCCTGCTCCAGTGCCTCCCACTGGTGGCGTTCTCCCTGCTTGGCCTCGGGCAGCTCGATGGTGAGGTTGTCGCACTGCTCGACGTTGAACACGGTGAAGGTCCGGGCGCTAAGGGTGCGCAGCACGCGGCGGCCCTGCTCGTCGCGCTTGACGGGCTTGCCTGCGGCGATCGCCTCGGCTGCTTCGGCTGGTGTCAGGACGCGGTTCCATTCGACCCAGCGCACGCACTGGGTGCCCTTCTCGCCCTTGCGGGGGGCGCCGCCGTTGGCCTGGGCCTGGCGGAACGTGAGCCAGTAGGGCGAGCTGTAGCCACCGAGGACCGAGGAGAGCCAGAGCATCAGGACGTTGATTCCGCGGTAGGGCTTGCGGGTGGTTGCGTTGGCGGGTGCGCTGTTGGCGTCCTTGATCCACGGGCAGCGCCACGGCACGACGCCTGCTTCCAGCGCCTCGATGATCCGGTCGGTTACGACCTGGTTGACGTCCACGCGCTCGCGCTTCTTGCTGGCCTTGGTGGTGGTCTTGGTGTTGGTGGCGGGCATCTCGTTCTCGTTTCTGGTGGGCCGTGGTAGCGGCTTGGTTAGTAAGTACGACTCTACTCGCTCGCGTGGCTTGTGTCAACGATTGGGGCCGGATTGTTGTTCGCCTGGACGGATGTTGGTACGTTCTGGTTGGTTGTGGTGGCCGGTGGTACCACGACGCCGCGCCGCTTGGTGGTGTGGGTTGGGGTCTGGGGCTTGCCCCAGTGGTGTGCAGCGGCCCGCTGGGCCGTTGCCCTGGGCGGCTTGGTCGTCGCGCGGGCGTGTTGGTGGTGGCGGCTTTGACCGCGCGGCGGTCTTATCGCTCCTTCGCCGGAGGTTTGCCACCGCCGGCTGCTCGTGGCCGGCGGTGGGTTGGTTCGCTAGTTGGTGGCGGCGGTCTGGGCTGTGAGCCAGAGCAGGCCGGTTGTTGCGAGCACGAGTGGGAGCGTTACGCGCAGCGTTTCGGCTGCGCTTCCGACGCGGATACGTGGGCGCGGGAGCGGGCCGTGCTCGGCTTTCGTCCACGGCCAGTGCAGCTGCTGGGTTTCCCTGGTCATGGCGTCTAGAAGGTGGTGGGTGAGCCCGGCGAGCAGGACGGCTGGCGGGATTAGCGGCGCTGCGGCGGTGAGCGCGGCGGTTGCGGCCGTGGTCGCGCTGGTGAGGGTCACGTCGATTGGTAGTTGTCCTGCGAGTTGGTGGTCGAGGGCCTGGGCGCCGGCATGCAGTGCGGAGAGGTAGAGCAGGTAGAGCGGCACGAGTGCGGCGGTCCAGATCAGCGTTGCTGTGTAGGAGTGCGTTGGGCCGCGGTGTGGCGGTCGCGGTAGGCGCAGCAGGATCCCGGCGAGCACGATCGGGAGGGTGATCAGCATCGCTAGTGGCCAGAGGCCGGGGACAGCGGCGAGGGTGCCGGTGCCTTTGCTGATTCGGGTGCCGCGTTGATCGAGGTCGGGCAGCTCGGCGGCGAGTGCTGCGGCTGTGATTACGATTGCGGCGGTGGTCGCGGTGGTCGCGTCGCCAGCGGCGCTAGCGGCGAGGACTACTGCGCAGCCGACCGAGAGGCCGGCGAGGCCGTGTGTTGCGCCCATCATCGGTGTGGGACCGCCCATGTTTCGATTGCGGCCGCAAGCAGTAGCGCGGCGGTTACGGTGGCGAGGCGCAGCGCGGTTTGCTGGCGGGCCGGTGGCGTTTGGTTGTGGCGCCACCACCATGCAGCTGCGAGCGTGACGGCGGCTAGTTCTAGTGGCGCGTGCGGCAGTAGCCGTGGGCCATCTGGGTGGCTTGCGATCAGGCCGGCTTGGATCGCGGCGGGGCAGATCACGATGGCGGCGAGCACGTCGGTGGTGTTGCTGAGCCAGCGTGTGCGTAGTGGCGCGGCGTGGGCGGCGAGGATCAGTAGCGCGCAGACGGCGATGTTGTTGGCGGCGATTGCGGTGAACTCGGCGGCGGTGCCGTGCAGCTGGGGTGCGACTGGTAGGCGCGCGCCGTGGCCGGTGAGGTGTCCGTAGCTGTAGGCGGCGGCGGTGAGTGCGGCGATCGCCAGTAGCGCGATCGTGTCGGCGCGCGGGCGCCTCTGTGGCGCGGTGATCGGTACGGGAGTCATGTGCGCAGCCTTGTCGGGCGGGCTGGCACGGTCGAGGTTCGGGGGGTCCGCGATCCCCCCCGGTGGTTAGGGGGCGTCCATCGCCGCGATCTTCCATGCCCCGTCGGTTTTGCGGGCTTTGACGCGGTAGACCTGGTAGGTCGGCGTGTCTTCGCGCACTCCTTGGGCGCCGGTGGTGACCTTGAGCACCACGATCACGTCGGCCGCTTTGTCGGTCGCGGTTTCAACGTCGCTGACGAGCACGGTGGCGCGGCTGGTGAGCGCGTTTGCCTTGAGGCTTGCGGCTGCGTCCTGGTCGGGGATGTGCGGCTGTAGTTCTTCGTGCAGCGCACCGACTGAGCGGCTGCGCAGGCTGCGTTGCTGCTTGATGTAGGTGTCGGGGCTGTAGGTCAGTGATGTGGCGGCGAAGTAGCGGGCGGCGCGTTCTGCACCTTTGGTGCCTTGGGTGACCTGGACGGGGGTGGTGACGGCCGTCGTTTCGTCGGGCGTATCGGCGTGCTGGTGCTGGTGGGTGTCGGTGGTGTCGGCGGGGGTGTCGCTTCCGTCGATCGGTGGTGCGCCTTGGTCACCGGCGTAGGGGTCGCTGAGTCCGCAGCCGGCGAGCGGCACGAGCGCGAGGGCGATGAGTGAGGCCAGGGTCCGGGGTTTCATGTGGTGGTTGCCTTTGTGAGTCCGAGTAGCGCGACGATGTCGCCGGTGCTGACGGCGAGGTGAAGGTGGGGAACGCCGGCGGCTGAGCCGGAGAGGCCGATTACGTCGCCGCGTTTGACCTTCTGGCCGGGACGAACGTTGATCTTTGCGAGGTGCGCGTAGTACCACTGACGGCCGCTGGCGCCGGTCATCGTGAATCGCTGTCCAGCCATCCGGCTGCCGGGGTCGGCGCTCATCAGCCCGAATCCGCAGCCCGAGCAGATCGTGCCGTCTTCGACGGCCAGTAGCGGCGTGCCGACGGGGATAGAGAGGTCGATCGCGCGGTCAGACTGCCAGTTGTGCGGCGGCGCGCTGTAGGAGTGCGTGCCCTGGCCGGGTAGTCCGATGATCGAGCCCTTGCCGCCCTGGGTTGGGAATCCGACCTTGGCGGCTGGGTCTGGTGAGACGGAGCCGGCGACGTCGCTGGTGTCGACCGGGCATCCGGCGTCGGCGGCGCCGAGTGCGTGGCTGTCGGGCGCTTGGCCCGAGAGGAACGTCGCGGGATCCACGGCCGGGTCTTGCGCTGGGGCTGATGAGCGGCGGATCTCGAAGTGCAGGTGTGGGCCGGTTGAGTTGCCGGTGTTGCCCGAGAGGGCGATCACCTGCCCCTGCGTGACGGCGGCACCGGCACGGGCCTTGAACTGCGAGATGTGGGCGTAGCAGCTCTGTAGCTGGGGCTGGTGCAGCACGCACATGTAGTTGCCGTAGCCGCCCATTGCTCCGGCGAAGGTCACGCGGCCGGCGCGCGGCACCTTGATCGGTGTGCCGACGGGGACGGCGAAGTCGACGCCTTCGTGGTTGGTTGAGCCGATCCCGCCGGGTGAGGAGCGCGGCCCGAAGTTTGAGCTGAGGGTGCCGGGTACCGGCATCGGCCAGCGGCCCTTGTCGGCGGTCTCGCTGGCCGCTGGCGCGGTCGCCGGGGATGGCGCGACCTGCGGGCCGCCGGACACGATCTGACGAGCAGAGACCTTGACGGTGCGGTGGTTGCCCCAGCTCATCGCGAGCGGAAGGGAGCGCGGCTCAAACGTGTAGAAATCCAGCCGCCCGGCCCCGGTGAACGCGCCGCCTGTGTCGGCAACGACGAACGGCCCGCGCCACTTGTAGGGATTCGGCCAGACGAAAACGAGCGACCCGTACGACAGCAGTTTCGGGTTGCTGGCGATCAGGTATGCGCGGCGCCGGCCAGCGTCCACGCGGATCCCTGAGGCGGTGTGCGAGCAGGCGCCGGCAATGTCGCAGTTGACGCCGCCGGCCACGGGCGCGTAGGCGGTGGAGACGTAATCGCCGGCTGTGATCGTCGGCGCGCCGCCGCGGTTGCGAGCGGCGCGTAGCTCGGCTGCTGTGACGCCGGTGCCAGCGACGCCACCGAGGCTGCCCGGGCCGTCGTACTCGGCGCCCAGCTCGGCGTCCTCGGTGATCGTCGAGCACGCCTGCTCGGCTGAGGGCATCACGACCGCCACGATGAGCAGCATCGGGAGAAACGGGACGGCGAAGCCGAACAGCAGCCACCGCACGCCTTTGGCGCGCGATGTGGCTGCGACCGCGATTTTGGCGGCCACTGGCGCCATCAGGCGGCGTCTGCCTGTGCTTGCTGCCAGCTCGGGCTGGCGAGCAGTCCGATCGCGGCGTAGGGGTCGCCGCCGGCCTGCGCGAGCGCGGCCTGACGCAGCGGTTGATCGCGCTGTGGGTCAGCGGCGATCGCCCAGTATTCAAGCGGTGAGAGCGCTACGCGAACGCTGCCGCGACCTGCGGACGTTGAGAGGAACGCGTCGGCGAACTCTCCTTTGCGCGTCGTCAGGCGCCGGATTTGCGCGAGGTCGGTGTCGGTGAGGTCGGCGGCCTCAGCTACCGGCGTGATCGTCCCGCTCTTGCTTGAGTGGATGATCAGCGATGCGGCTTGTGAGAGCAGCGCTTCGCCGCCTTCGCCTTGCAGGTCTGAGAGTTGCTGGGTGATGAAGATCAGCCAGAAGGCAAGGTGGCGGCTGCGGCGTGCTTCTTCGTCAAGCCACGCGGCACCGGCACGCGTCTTTGTGACCTTCCACCCTTCTTCCACGAGCGCGAACAGCCGTCCGGCATAGCCGGGCGTCGCGGCGCCGGCTAGGCGCGCTGCGTGCAGGCGCTGGGCCTGGGCGTCGATGAACGTCATCGCGATTGTGAGCACGGCCGGTAGCAGTGAGTCGGGGACGCCTGCGATGTCGAACAACAGCAGCGGCGATTCGGTCGGCACGCTGGTGGGCGCGTCGAGCAGATAGGCGAGCGGCCCATCGCCCACGAACGCTTCAAGGCGCACCAGGAGTGAGGTGATGCGTGCGCGCATCGCCTCGTCTTCTTCGCGGTGCAGCTGGGTGACAAGTTCGTCGACGAGCACCGATTCCGTGGGCGTCTGATCGGTCGCCGAGCAGCGCTGGTACGCGGCTGTGATTGCGTTGGATAGCAGCGCGCGGTCGTCTGCTGAGAGGCGCCTGTCGGTGTCGTTGGTGCCGACGGCTTCACCGATCAGCAGGGCGTGAATGGCGAGCAGTGCCTCGACGCGCTCGATCGGCGGGTCGGCCGGGTCCTCGACGTCCCACGGGTTGATCCGGGCAGCGCCGGGTCCGCCTCCGATCGAGACGCGCGCAGAGCCCGGGACGAGTGAGAGCAGCGGGTCGTAGTGGCTTGCAGCTCGGCCCGCTGCGCCGGTGTCGGTGGATGAGCGGTCCACGATGATTCCGCGCATTCCGCGCGAGATCGCGCGCAGCAGCAGCGAGTTGACCGTGAAGGTCTTGCCGGTGCCCGAGCCGCCGGAAACGATCGTGACGTGCGTGCCTGAACGCGAGTCGAACGGGTCTAGGCGCTCCAGCGTGCCGTGCGGGCTACTGATCCCGATTGGTAGGCCGGTGTCGTGGCCGCAACGTGAGGATGAGAGCGGAAGCAAGTCGCCGGTGTTGCTGTGGGCCCATTTGGTTGTGCGGCCCAGGCGGTCGTTGCCAAGCGGCAGAGTCGCTGCGAGGCCACGCAGCGAGATGCGCGCGCCTCGCATTACGCGGCCGTCGCGCTGCGTCATCATTTCTGTGGCGCGGAGTTTGGCGGTGCGCTTGAGGGCGTCTTCATCGCCCCAGGTGCAGCGCAGCGACGCGTAGATCCCGACGCTGTAGAGCGTGGCGCCGCTGACCTGCTGTAGCTCGTCCTCGACGGTTTCGACCTCGGCGGCTACGCGCTCGTCTTCGCGGGTGATGCGTCGGCCCTTGGTGTGCTGGGTGTCGAGCACGTCGTTCTTGCGCCGTGCGTTGGCGCTGGTTTGGATCCGCGCCCATGAACGTTCGTGTGGGCGGATACGAACGACGAGCGTGGATGAGAGGCCGGTCAGGGAGAACGGGTCAAGCCACCACGGGTCGGTGGTCTGTGGCTGGCGGGATAGGTAGAGGACTTCTTCCAGCGTGCCGTCGCCGTGGCGCAGGAAACGCGGGTCGCTGTCGTCAATGCTGGCGGCGGGGATCTCGTGATCGGGCAGCTCCGCGCACAGCTCGTTGACGATCGCCGCGCGGCGGCGTCCGGCGTTGGTGCCGTCTTGGTCGATGACCGGGCTGCAAAGCGCAGCTAGGCGCTCTGGGTCTGGGTGTTGTCCTGCGGCTGGGTGCAGGCGCTCCCAGATCAGCGCGAGTGCTTCGGCACCGTCGATGCGGCGGGTGATGACGTCGTGGTCGCTGAGCGCGGCTTCGACGTAGGCGGCGTATTCGGCGCTGTCTGCGGCGGCGTCGTAGTGCCGGCGAAAATCGACGCGGCGGGCGCCGTTGTCGGCTGGTGCGCGTAGGTCGGTGAGGCGATCGCGCATGGTGTCGGCCTGCGGTGTCCACACAACGGCGACGTAGTGGCGTGCCCATGAGGCGCCTATCGCGCCGGTGGCTGCGAGATCGAGCGTGGAGGCCGTCATCCGGTGCAGCCGGATCCGGGCCTGGGCGCTGTCGTGGTCGCCGTCCTCGAGATCCTGTCGCGCGACTGCATGCGCGGTCTCTCGGTCTTCGGCGCCGACTAGCTCGGGCGGCATCGGGTCGCGCTGCACGAGCACCCACAGTTCTTGGCCGTCAGGGATCGAGGCGCAAAGTTCGCGGCGCGCAGCGATCACGTCTTCACGGTCTTGGGCGCCTGCCGAAAAGAGGTTCGGTGTGCGATCGAGCGCGAGGATCCGGACGTACCGGCCGGTTGTGGTGAGGATCAAGCCGTGGGGTTCAACGGCGGCGACGTCGATCAGCTCAGCCAGCGGCGAGGTCTGTGGTTTGGGTGGTTTGGGGGTCTTCGTCTTGGCCATCACGAAAGCTCGGCGGTTAGGGGGGCATCGGAAAGCCAGTCGGTCTGATCGTGCGTGTCCGGCGCTGCCGTGGGCAGCGGGCCAGATAGGACGATGCCGCCGCGCAGGACCTCAGCCGGCTCGTGAACGAGCACCCGCCGTCTGCGTCGTGCGCCGTAGCGCACGAAGTCACCGAGCAGGACTGGAACCGACACGCCTTGCTGGTGCGCCCACATGAGCAGGATCGCGCCGGGAGTGAGGACTCCCCAGGAGAGCACGACGAGGGTGGGTGCCAGCGGCGTTTTGAGCACCGTGATGAGGACGGCGATCGAGCCGCCGACGCCAATTAGCGTCGTCCATGCCTTGAGCGAGAGTCCCGCGTACTTCGTGGGGCTGCTGATCCTGCGCAGAACTGTGGTCACTGCTTCTCACCTCCGTTGGGTTTGTTGCGGGGCCGGCGGTGCGGGCGCACTGGCCGATGGCGCGGCTTGTTCGGAGCGGGTGGACGCGGCGTGCCTTTACGCGCCGATGACGACGGCGTGCTGCGCGGCGCGTCCTGGCGCGAGCTATCGCGAGGCGCCGACGATTTAGGTGCAGCTGCTCCTCCACCAGCCGATCGCGCCGGGTTCGAACGGCGCGGCGCGCTGGATCCCGCTGTGCCGGAGGAAGCAGTGCTCCCCGGCTGCGTGCCGGTCTGGCGCGGAGTCGCCGTGGGCGGCGTTGCCGTCTTGGCCGTGGCGGCGCGTGAGGCGGCGGCGCCGGCCGCACCTGCGCTGGCGCCCGCTGTCGCACCTGCTGCGGCGGCTGCTGCGGTGCTTGGGTTGTGTTGGCGAGCCACCGCGGCGGCGACAGGCGTGGCGACTTTCCCGGCTGCGCGGCCGGCCTGTGTGACTGCGGCTGTAGTGGTCTTGCGCGCACCGTCTGCGGCCATTCCGACCGGTCCGCGTTTGGCTGCGTAGCGGGCGGCGGCTGCGGCGGGACCGGCTGCGGTGGCTGCGGCGGCGCGCGCACGCGGGAAGGGCATTTGGCCGCCGCCGGAGGGCGCCCGGTAGGTGTTTGCTGCTCCTGCGCGCGCAGCGCCGAGACCTGCCCTGCTGGCAGCTGCGAGGCGCCCCATCATCCCGGCGGGTCCGCCCGCTGCGGCGGCGCCGGTGGAGGCGACCGAGCGCGGGGCGCCGCCGACCGCGCCTGTGCGCGGCGCGGCGGTTGAGACCCGTGAGGCCATCCGGCCCGGCGATACCGACGCCATCGCGCTGCTGAGCTGTGAGCCGAGCGGACCGAGCACGGTGCGCGTCATCGAGATGCACAGCATCGGGCCGACGATCGCGGCGGCGCCTGCGATCAGCATTCCGCCAACGGCACCGAAACCAGAGGTACCACCGACGGCTTGGCCTACGGCTGGGGCGTGCTTGAGCAGCGTCCCAGCGACAACGAAGATCAGGCCCCAAATGATCGGTAGCGACCAGGTGGCCAGCAAGGCCGTAAACCAGGTTCGCGCAAGTTGGGTGCCGCGCCGTGTCGGGATCGCGCCGAGCAGCAGTCCGGCGGATGCAAACAGCAGCGCGCCGACGAGCAGCAGCATCGTTTTTAGGACGAGCACGCCGAGGAACAGCCCGCCCGCGACGATCATGATGAGCATGCCCATGAACGGGATGGCCTTGAGAATCGCGGAGCCGACTAGCAGCTCCAGGTAGGCGTTCATGCCGGCGATCGCCTCGCCGCTGGTCGTGTACGCGGACGAGATTTGGTTTGCGAGCGCGGCGCCCTGACTCATCAACGGCACAAGCAGCACGAGCCCGACGACTGCAAGGCCGGTGCGGGCGATGATTTCTGCGGGAGCTTCGCCGCTGCCGGAGAACCCGAGACTGGGCAGACCGAGGCTTACGCTGAGCGTGACCGGGAGCATCGCCAGCCCGATCCAGACGCTGATCTTTCCGATCCCGCGAAGCGGGCCAAAAGCCGAGTGGCTGAAGTCTGGAACGGCGACGATCCAGCGCAGGAACTCCGTGCCCTTCTTGGCCCAGGAATCTGGGATGAGCATGTCGGCGAGCCCGCCCAGCATGTTCAGAAAGAGATCCTTGAACAGATCGACGGTGAACTCCAGGGTGCCGACGATCGCTTTGCCGATCGAGCCGAACAGGCCGGCGACAACGGGGGCGCCCGGCGCGGCTGCGTGCGCTGCCGCCGGAACGGCGAGCAGCAGCACGAGCGCGAGGAGGATTGTCGAGCGCCGGCCGGGCACGTCAGGCGACCAGGGCCGGTGCCAGCGCGATCACGCCGATGAAGCCGACGACGAGCCGAAATAGCCAGTCTGATGCGCTGCGCACGCCCAAGGCGACGGCGCCGAACAACACGCCAGCGGCGAGCGGCAACGTGACGAGTAGGAACCAGTACCAGTTGCCCTGCACAGTCGCAAAGCCCTTCTCGATAACGCCTGCGTTGGTGGGCGCTTTTGCTTCGCCGTTGAGCGCGGAGCGGGCGACGTCGAGCACGGCTGCGTCGAGGTTGGCGGCCATCACCGCGATCGTCAGCGTGGCGACAAGTAGCGCGCCGCCTACGGCGGTCAGGCGCCGGCTGATCGCGGCGGCTTCGTAGCGCGTGATGATCGGTGGTTGTGGGGCTCGGGTGATGGGCATGGGGTACCTCTCGTCTTTGGGTGTGTGGGTCTCAGCAGGGACCGAGGTCACAGCCAGCGGGGGTCGCTGGACGCGAAATCGGCGGAACGGAGCGCGGCGCCGGTGGCGCAACGCGAGAAGGACGAATCGCTGGGGCGGGCCGCCGCGCGGCCTGCCGCGCGCGCTGCTGCGCGGCCCTCTCGGCGGCGGCGCGGCGCTGAGCCCGGCGGCGGTCATTGCGAGCGCGCTCACGGTTTCGCGCCGCCTTCTTGGTGGCGGCGTGGTGAGCAGCTGCGACTGCGCTTAGCTGGTCGTGTCCGGCGAGGATCGCGGACGCTGCCAGCGCGCCGGTCTGGGCGGCTAGGCTCGGCGTCGCGGTTGTCGGCTTGGTCGTGCCGGGTACGACGAGCGCGAGGGTGAGTGCGAGCGCTCCGAGGCCCACGGCCGCGACGCTCAGCGCGCGTGCGCGACGCACGGAAGAACGCGCCCGGGGCCGGGCCGGCTGTGAGTCAGCCTGCGGCCGTTTGTCCCGGCGGCGGGGCGTCTCGTGGGTGGCTGCTGCTGCGCGCACTGCCGAGCGCGGCAGATCGGCCGTATCGGCAACGTCAGCCAGATCGTCTGGCTGGCGTACCGCCGAGCTTTGCGCGTCAGGGATCCAGCGTGCTGCGGCTTCTTCTTCAAGCAGCGCGGCAAGTGGGTCTGAGGGCTGTGCGGCGAGCATCGCGCCGCGAACGTAGCCCGCCGTTATCGGCTGGACCTAGCGTCGGGGGGGGCGCAGTCCCCCCCGACGCTTAGCGGTCAACGGTTCAGCCGCGAAGGCGCGTCAGCAGCGCGTCGTATTCGGCGTCGCTGAGCTGTTCGAGCAGGTGCAGGCCACCGGCGAGCGCTTCGGATTGCGTCCAGCGCCGCGCCTGCGCGCGGGCGCGAAACGTTTGTGCTGCGGCTCCGGGGACATCTACCGCGATGCGCGAAGTGCCGACCGGGCGCCGCCGCGTTGTCGAGGGTGGCTCGGGCGCGGGCTTCGGTGCGCTAGCCGGCTTGGTGGTCTTGGTTTCGGTGCTCTTTGTGGCACCGATCGGGCGGCGCCCGGATCGGATGTCTGTGACGGTGGCTGGTCTGCCGCGCGGGAGGCTCATTTGGTGTGCTCCTGGGTCTCGATGATGCGGGTTGAAAGGGCGTATGCGTCGTGAGCGAGTTCTCGCAACCCGATTCCGGCGAGGGTGCCGGAGCGGCGACCGACGACGATTGGCAGGCCGGCCATGCCGGCGTGCTCGACGCTGATGTCTTGAGGGATCACTGCGAGCCAGCCGCCGTTGCGGCGCGATTTCGGGACGACCGATGCGATTGCGTGCGCGGCGGCTTCGAGGTAGCCGCCGGGCTCGGTTTCGCTCTGGATAGCGGCGTCCATGTCGCGCCAGTTGGTTAGGCGCCGGTCAACGCCGGTTGCGATCGGGAGCACTAGCGGTGCGTTGGGGATCTGGGCGACGTGTCCGATCAGCTTGTCGAGCGACACCAGCGACCAGCCGACGCGCACTAGCAGCGGCGTTACGACTAGATCGGCGGCGATGATCGCGCCGAGCGTGAGCGGACCGCTGACCGACGGCGGCGTGTCTACAACGACGACATCAAAGCGTTGAGCGAACCACTGGCATGCGTAGTCGAGCCACAGTTCACCGTCTGCGCCGCCACCGTAGATCTCGTCTCGGGCGTCGGTGATCGCGTCATCGCCTGAGAGCAGCAGCACGTTTTCGCAGGCGGTCGGCGTGAGGGGGTGCTCGGCGAAGAACGCCTCAAGGTGTGCGTGCTCGCCGGTGTGAAGGTCGCGCGCTGAGCACGCAAGCGCATCTGCAACGGTGCCGTCGTCCTCGTGCGCCTGGGCGCCGAGTGCCAGCGCAAGCTGGCCTTGGGGCTCGGCGTCGATCGCGAGCACGGAGAGGCCGGCGCGGCCGAGCGCCGCCGCGATGTTTGATGCGGCGATCGTTTTGCCTACTCCCCCCTTCTCTGCTGCGACGACGATCACTGCGCCGCGCGCGTGATCGGGTTTGGTGCGGCGCCGGTGTGTGGCGAGTGCTTCGGTCATCGTTCCTCGTTGTGGTACCAACGCCCGGTGGTAGCCGGGGCGTGGTAGNNGTGGTACCACACTCTACCACCGCCTACGGCGTGGTAGCAGGAATGCTTGCGCGTGCGGGATCCAGCGCCACGGGAGCAGGTGGCGGCGCGTACGGCGCGACGTGGCAGAGCCGGCCTCGGTGCGGGTCGCTTGTGAGCGCGTCCACGTCGACCACGACGGCGTGACCTCGGGGGAGGGAACGAATCCGGTTCGGGTGCAGGATGTAGCTGTCTACTTGGCGGGCGCTGCCTTGGCCGGTCGGGATTGCGAGCATCCCTCCCCCGGTCTGTGTCGTTAGCTCGTGCTCGATGCGTGTTCCTGCCAGCCGCGCGATTCGTTCGGCGTCGTCCTCCCCGCCCTCGGATTGGCCGATTGAGCCGTGGCCGATCAGCCACGAAAGCGTGCCGGTGATTTGGCTTGATAGCTCGGGGGTGACGGCGCCGATTCCTGCGAGCGTTTGCGCAGCGAGGATCACGGAGAAGCCAGCCGATCGGCCGCGCTGGAGCATCGCGTCCATCCGCCGCGCCGGGACGGCGCCAACCTCGTCAATGAATAGCGTGATCGTGTGGCTGCTGTTTGCCGCGATCCGGCCGACGTCCTGCATCAGCGCGACGGCCAGCAGCTCGGCCATCTGCTTGGCAGCGTCGGGCCACATGCCGGCGTCTAGGTGCAGGTAGGCAACGCCGGGCGTTGAGGCGATGTCTGAGATCGTTCTCCCCCCCTCCTGCTCGGCGGCGAGCTGGGCGCCCAGGCCAGTCCGGGCGAGCATCTTTAGACGTGTCGCGGCGCCGGAGAGGCCGCTCCACGTCTTGCGGTCGTTTTGATCGGTGAGCCAAGCGGCTGCGTCTTCGTAGTCGTCTCGCGCGATCGCGTCGGTCTTGACGCGCGCGGCTGCGCGCCGTAGGCAGGCGCTCGCGCCAGCTGGACTCAGGAACTCGGCCATGCCTTGAAGTGACAGCGGTTCACCGAGCAGCGCCAGCAGCTGCGCTGCGTCGGTGTAGGCGTCAAGCGCGATTCCCTCGTAATGGGGCTCGGTGAACTCCATTGCCGCCATTACTCGCGCCACGGCCGCTTGAACGGCAAGACCGGGGCTTGCTAGCGAGGTGCCTAGCGGGTCCAGTGGAGAGTCTGCCGTCCACTCCCAGAACCTTGTGCCGTGCTGCGCGGCGATCTGTTGGCCGGCGGCTCGTAGGTCCGGGTCACCTTTCGGGTCGATGATGAGCACAACGCCGCCCGGGTCGGCGGTGGCGCTTGCGTGCAGCAGGCGGATCGCGGTGGTGGTTTTGCCGCTGCCGGGGCGCCCGAGCAGCAGGCCGACGATTCCGAAGTTGGCTCCCCCCCGGCGCGTGCCGAGCTTGACCGTCACGACGTCGCCGGTCTGGCGCGCGTCGCGGCGGTGGATCTCCGCGCCGAGCCTGCATCTAGCGCCGTCCTCGGTTACGACCTCGTGACCGAGCCCGTCGAGGTCACGCGCGCGCCAGCTCGAATCCACGCGGTCGCGCATCAGTGCGCGGATCCCTTCCCGCTCGCGGTGCATCGCTCCTAGCTCACCGACTCCGGCGTCTTGTGCCCAGCGTGTGCGGACGTAGACCGTTGCGCCGCTTGCGGCGCAGAGCAGCAGCAGCGCGGCGATTGCTGCGGCGATGATCGAGATGAATCCGAGCGCTGCGGCGGGCACGAGCCACGGCGCGATCAGGCCAGCCACTACGCGCGGGGCGTAGTTGGTGCGGCGGCGCAGCTGCCGCGCTGCGAGGGCGCCGGCTAGGAACGCGACCAGGCCGGCGACGGTCGCAGCCAGCGGGAGCAAGAGCAGCTGAGTGCTCATAGGGCGCCGCGCACGTGCTCGAACTTGGAGAACCCGCCACCGGGCTCGGTGGTGACTCCGAGCGCGTCCCAGCGCAGCGCGCCGACGTGCGGCTGGGCATGGTGGGCGTTGATGTAGGCGGCGGATAGACGGCGGAGCTGCCTGCTGCGCGCGTGGTCGCGCGCACCGATCGGCGGGTTGTGATGGGCGTTGGTGACGCGCACGTCAGCGAACACGAGCGTGAGCGTGCCCGCTTCGGTGATGCTTGCGACGATTGGGAGGATCCCGAACTGGGTTTCGGCGCCGATCGCAAGGATCGAGTAGCCGGCTGCGGCCAGTTGTTGGCTGGCGTGGCAGAGGGCGGCGTAGTGCTCGCGGATCGCGTCGGTCACGGCGGGGGTCATGGGTGCAGCGTTGCCGTCGCTGCGCTCGTGGTCGAGGTTCGGGGGGTGCCCGCTCCCCCCCGGCCTGCTGGCTTTGACCACGCGGAGGTTGGTGGTTACGCGTACTCGTCGCGGTTTAGTTCGATCGCCAGCAGCGCGCGGACTGCGGGGTTGTCGAGGAGTTCGGCGGCGCGTTGTGGGTGGGCGATGACTGTGGGCGCTTCGTTGATGAGCCAGTCGCAGATCTCGGTTTCCAGCGCGTCGCGTTCGGCCGGGGCGCATAGCGCTAGGTAGGTGTCGCTCAGCGGTGCCATGCCGCCGAGCCATGCGGCGCGGAAGTCGTCAAGGAGTTCGGTGCGGGTGCGGGTGGTTGGCATTGGAGGTCGTGTTCCTTTCGGTCGGCGGCGGCCGGGCCGGGGAACGAACCCCGGCCCGGCTGGTGGGCTGCTCTTAGCGGGTGAGGCTGTAGCCGACTCCCCAGTGGGTGCGGATGTAGTCGCCGCCTGCTTCTGTGAGTGCCACGCGAAGGCGGCCCACGTGTGAGTCCAGCGTGCGGCCCGTTGCTCCCTCGGGGTAGCCCCAGACGGTGCGCAGCAGTTCATCGCGGCGGAAGCAGCGCTGAGGATCTGCGGCAAGCGCGGCGAGTAGGTCGTACTGCTTTTTGGATAGCTCGACCTCTTGGCCGTGGACGGTCACGCGGCGCGATGCGCGGTTGATCGTCAGGCCGCCGTCGATAGTGAGCACGGGGGCGTCGTCGTTGGCGACGGTGCCCGCGATGCGGATGCGCTCGACCAGCTCGGCGGCGTCGACGGGGTTGGTCATCGCGTCGGCGCAGCCACGGCGCAGCGCGCGCGTGCGGTCCTGGGCGTCGCCGTCGCATAGGGCGATCGCCGGGCAGCTCTTGGCGATCAGACCGGCCTCTTGGAGTGCGTCGAGGTCGCGCAGCTGGGAGCCGTGAACGAGCACCAGCTCGACGCTTTGGGTCATCGCGCGCAGGTGGCTTGCGGCCTGGCGTGCGGTCTGGCCGATCGTGACGTCGATTTCGTCACCGATCAGGTAGGCGCCTAGCGCGGTTGCTGCCTCGCGGTCTGCGTGCAGTAGCAGCGCGCGGGTGGTCTTGGTCTCTGTCGCGAGCGCCGGGGTGGTGGTCTTGGTGTTGGTGGCGGGCATCTGGTTTCTCGTTCCTGGTGGGCCGTGGTAGCGGCGGGGTTGGTAGGTCCAACTCTACAGGTTCGCGTGGGTTGTGTCAATGATTACGGGAATTCTTCGCACTTCTGGACGGATGTTGGTACCTCGTGGCTGGTTGTGGTGGCCGGTGGTACCACCGCGCCGGGGTGTTGCGTCGTGGTCTGGGGTCTGGGGCTTGCCCCAGTGGTGTGCAGCGGCCCGCTGGGCCGTTGCCCTGGGCGGCTTGGTCGTCGCGCGGGCGTGTTGGTGGTGGCGGCTTTGACCGCGCGGCGGTCTTATCGCTCCTTCGCCGGAGGTTTGCCACCGCCGGCTGCTCGTGGCCGGCGGGTCAGGGCTGCTCGTTTGTGTCGAGCGCCCGCAGCGGCGAGCGGGTTTCTGGGCTCGTGTCGCTGCTGGTCGGTGGCGCTAGTTCGAGTTGGCTGGTCAGTGTTGCCAGCACTGGGGCGGGGTTGCCGGCGAGTCGCATTTCGTCTCCGAGGTATTGAGGGTTGAGTAGGAGATCTGCGAGGCCGGTGCGGATCGCGTCGCCGCGCTGGATCGTGAAGATGAATCCGGTTCGTGGGTCGGGCTGTCCGGTTTCGAGATTGGTGATCGTCAGGTCGAGGCTGCGCAGCTTCCAGCCGGGCCCGTTGGCCCAGTCGGCGAGCAGCAGCTCGATGCCTTCGGCGGCGGCGGTGAGGAGGATTTGGGCGGCGGGGTTTTGTTCCATGTGTGCGGTGGGTTGGGAGGTCTCGCTGCCGAGTTGAACCGCTCGTTGCCGGCCGTGTCCGGTGCGGGAGAGGGGGTTGGGCCGGGGCCGCTGTTGGCGGCCCCGGCTGGTGGTTAGGCGGCTGCGGGCTCGGGGGCCGGCTCGGCTTGGCGCTCGGGCCAGTCGATGATGTCGACGTGCTCGCCGATGACGTAGAGGCGGGAGCGCTTCTCGCCGTCGGTCTCCCACTGGTCGAGCTGGAGGCGGCCGTTGATGCCGAGGCGCCGGCCCTTGCCGCCGTATTGGGCGACCACTTCGGCCTGGCGGCCGTAGAGCGTGACCGAGAGGAAGTCGGCGTCGGTGCCGTCCTTGGTGGAGCGCGGCCGGCGGACGGCGATGCGGATCTCGGTGACCGGCGTTGCCTTCTCGTTGTTGAGCGTGCGCAGCTCGGGGTCGGTGGTGAGGGTGCCGATGAGGCTGACGTTGTTCATTTCGGGGACTCCTTGTGGTGTTTGTTGGTCCGTCACCGAATAAGCCGCTGGCAGTCTCGATCGCCGGAGCCGAGCGGAGCGAGGGGACGTTGCTCGACACCCGTTCTTGGCCCCGTTAGGGGTCGGACGGGTGTTGGGCGACGCGGAGGCGGGAGAGCCACAGCGACATTCAGGGGGCGTGATCCAACGGGCGCCGCAAGTAGGCGATAGGGGACTGATTGCAGTTTCGGGTTCGTGCTGCGACTGTCGCGGCGGGCTTGACCTGGAGCAAAAGTCGGGGGGTCCGTCGTTCCCCCCGACGGTACCGAATGGTAAACGGTGGTACCACGTCGTACGGGGTGGTGTCACGTGGTGGGTGTTGGCGGGTGGTGATGCCGTGGCCTGGGCAGCGCCTGGGCGTGGTCGCCGATGTGACCGTGGTGGTACGCGGGTGCGGGCGCGGCCACGCCGGTGTCTCGGATGCGGGGTTTCGTGTGGTGCGGGGGAGGGCACCGCGTGACCACACCCGCCTCTCTCGGCTACAGGCTTAGTTGCGGCGCCGGGCTTTCTTGACGCGTTGCGTCGAGTTCGGCGGCGATTGCCGGCGGTGAGCCTGCGAACCGTTCGGTGATCCACGCCGCGTCAACGGCGTCAAGCGGTGCGGTGATGAGCGCAGCTCGCGCGGTGCGGTTCGCGCGCGTAAGCGCGGACTGGATCCGGTCTGGGTGGGGCCCTCCGCAGAGGTAGACGACTCCGGCGATGTCGAGGTCCAGGGCGTAGCCGCTGAGAATGTCGGCCAGCCGGCGGTCTGTCTTGCTGCTCAGCTCAATCTCCACGGCGATCGCGTGGTCAGAGCCATCGGGCCAGACCAGGAGGTCTGGCAGGTGGCTCGTCTTTCGACCCGGTAGCCGGAGCGAGTAGCGACGCGCGGCGGCTGCGTCACCCTCGCGGGCAGCGTCGCGCTGCTCACGCCGCACGATCCGCTCAGATCGCCACGAGAGTCCGGCACCGTCCAGCAGCGCACCGACTCGGCCAGCTGCGCGCTGGTGCGTGTACGACGACGTGGAGATCGATGGCGGCGAGATGTTGTCGCGGCCGACCGCCTCGCGCAGTCCAAGCGGCGTGGGAATCCAAAGCCCGCGTAGTGAAGGGAACGGGCGCACGCTCTCGGCAAGGCCGTCGCGGGAGAGTCGGCCGAGCACGAACCGCGCAGCTCGATCGTTGATCGACAGGCGCTCAGCGACGCTCACGGCATCGAGCCCACCGGCTCGATCCAGCAGCTCGATCAGCTCCGCGTTTCGCTGACTAAGCACAGCCGACCAACTCACTTCCACCGCCCGCGTAGCGGGCACCGCCTGACGCTAGGAAGGCCGTACCGGAAGTGAGGGGGCAAGGGGAGAGATACCCGGACCCTTGTGGTCCGAGGTGTCTTTCCCCCCACACCAACAACCCATCCCAAATCCAATGTTCCGTCCGTACCTGTGAACCAGATTGATCCAACAATCTGCATTGCTTGGCCCACCCAAACTGTCCCCTTGATCCAGACCAGAGACCAGAGCATGACCACCACCGATATGAGGAACGAAGATTGGGGGTGGTCATGCTCGCAGGCGTCGGAACGGTCAAGGTTTACAGGCGGTTTGGGTGGGCCAAGCGTACCATGCGCGGTACGCGCAATGGTACGTTCACGATAGGCCGCTCGGCGTATGCTTTGGATGCCTTGGGATGGGTTGTTGGTGCCTGTCGCAGAGCTTCGTCCGATCGCTCGATTGGGCGACGATCGCCAGCGAAGGAGAGAGCGGTCGGCACGTCGCCTACGGGCTCCCTCTCGTGTCGATCGCGCGACCTCGACGCCGGCAGAGGCGACGGCGCAGAGCGCCGCCGCGGCCAGCACTGGGGCGGTGCCCCAGCCCCCGCAAAGCGAAGCCGATTAGCTGTCCGGTCAACGTTCACCTTCGCTGGCTGGGACGGCGAGAACGGCCATCAGCTCCTCTGGGTTTCCGCCTCGGTCGGGGTGCGTTGCAAGCAGAGCCGCCGCGCGGCTTCCGTGGCGAGCGATCAGCTCGCGGCCCAGGCGTACCTGCGCACTCTCCGCGCTCCGCGCGGCCGGCGTGGCCGGTGGCCGATGCCTGGAGGTCTGCTGCTCGGGGTGGGCGGCGGCTAGCGCGTCTGCGATCACGCGCCACGCGGCGGCGAACTGGTCGGGCAGCTCGGCGGTGCCGAGCCCGCCACCGTGACGTGCTCGAAGTGCCTTCCACGCTTCACGCTGCCCGGCGGTGGTTGCCGTGTCGAGCTTCCATCTCGTTGTGGGAGCGTCGCTGTCTTCTCGCGGCACGATCGCGCAAGAGCCATCGAGCGCGATCAGCCGCACGGCGCCATCGCCGCGCGCCACCCGCTCACTCTCACCCCGGGATGTGGCGGCGGCACGCCTGGTCGGACTGATCCCGGCGTGATGTGCCGCCGCGTGGACTGCCAGCCGAACGGCGGGGGAGTCAAGGTCGGCGGGCAGGATCGCGCAGACGATCCACGATGTCTCGCCGCCAGAGCCGCCAACGGCGAGCACCCGGCCGTGGTGATCAGACCGCACCCAGCTAGGCGGCGGGACGACCTCGAGTTTTCTCGCGCGGCGTGCGTCGGCTGTTGCCCGGCGCCGGCCTCGCTGCTCGGCGCCGGGGGTCGCCGGGTGATGGCGCAAATCCCATCGCAGGCGTGCCGCTGCCTCGGCGAGTGTCAGAGGCTCAGATCGCCCACCAACCTGGATTGAGTGGAGCGCCCTAGCTACTTGATCGACGTCAAGGCCAACGCGGCGCTTAGTCAGCCGTGCCAGTCGGCCGAGCCGCGCAGCGGCTCTTGCCGAGAGCGGCCAAACCAGACCACCGAGCGCATCGATTTTGTGGGCAACGACCCAGCCGAGCTGCACGTCGTGCAGCTCCTGGGCGTCGGGCCGGCGGCTGCGATGCACGGCACGGCTGGAAGAAGACGCCGGTACCTCGGGCGAAACCGGCTTCCCTCCTTCCTCGGTGGAAACAACGCCATGCTGGCTGACCCGCGGAGAGGTCGTGGGCACTGTGCAAGCTCCTCGACGCGTCACCACCTCGTGGTTACTCGCGCCCTCGGGCGCGCGGTAAGAAGACTCAGACAACAGAGAAGACTTAGGCCCAGAAGGGCCGTAGGCCCTGCCCGAAGGGAGTGGGGCACATTGAAACTTCTGGTTGTAGATCGACGCCGACAGACGCAGCGCGCAGCGGTGTTTGTGACGGCGCAGCCGCTCACCGAGCACCCGCGCTGACCTCGGCCGCGCGCCCGCTAGATCATCGTGACGAGCCCGGTAGCGCTCCGACACATCATCGGCGGCTGCAAGTGCGGCTGCATCGACCTCGGGGACGCGAAGCGTCCAGTCGGTCGCGCGATCTTGCAGCTCGTCGTCCTGGGCGACAGTCCAAGTAAGAAGCCCGGCCGCGGCGAGGTGCAGCCGTAGGCGCCTAACCGTGCCGGCGTGCGCGTCGACCAGCTCGCGGTCGCCGCGATTCTTCGTCGGCCAGCCGCAGGGGCCGGCCATCGCGCGCACAAGCGTGGAGATCCCCGTGCGCGGCTGACGCCGGCCGTCGTGCTCGCCAAGCCACCAGAGCGTGTCGAGCAAGATCAGCGCGCGCATAGCGCCATGCGCCCGAAACGCCGGCACACGCCACATCTCCGCGGCGCACGCCGGGTCCGGGTGCGGCACATCCTGCCCGGACACAGCGATCAGCGCAGCGAGCGCGTGACGCGACGAGGGCCGCTCGGCCGGAAGTGGAACAACCGCGCGCGCAGGAGCGGGGCAACGCCTGAACGACGAGAGGCCGCGCTGACGCGCAAGCGGTTGGTTGCGGGTTATCACCGACATCGCCACCCGTCACAAGACGGCGGCGA
>LSQX01134431.1_pt1 | contig 36346 bp, 28 predicted proteins | sample 654561 | NCBI WGS metagenome assembly LSQX01 (sample SAMN04489861, study PRJNA283612) | anaerobic digester metagenome | isolation source: 4 biogas reactors fed with cattle manure at either 37C or 55C with and... | place: Denmark: Kongens Lyngby | collected 2014 | reverse complement strand
AGGAATGTCCGCGCCACACTGGGGTATTACCCGCTCTAAGCGCCCATCGCCCCCTTGTCACTAACCGCTACCCGGCCTATTGACGCCGCCGTTGATAAAAGATACCTTTGCATTTAAGCAGACCTTGATAGCGAGCGCCACATGGACAAGATGAACATCGATTTTACAAAAGAGACAGGCCCGATGAAGGATCTCCACGGCGTCAACAACGCCCCGGTACGTCCATGGGCGGGTGCCGGGCAGCCTGAGATCCGTGATGCGGGCATCCCGTTCGTCCGCACCCACGACACCGCGCGCATGTGGGGCGGCAAGCACTATGTCGACATCCCCAACGTCTTCCCCGATTTCGACGCCGACGAGAACGATCCCGCCTCCTACGATTTCGCCTTTACCGACGCCTACCTGAAGCCGATCGTCGCGGCCGGCGCCAAGCCGTTCTACCGCCTCGGCGTCACGATCGAGAACTACCATCACGTCAAGGCCTACAACATTGCCCCGCCCGCGGACTTCGGCAAGTGGGCACGCATCTGCGAGCACATCATCCGCCACTACAACGAGGGCTGGGCCGACGGTTTCCGCTGGAACCTTGAATACTGGGAAATCTGGAACGAGCCCGAGAACCCGCCCCTGTGGCAGGGGACGTGCGAACAGTTCTTCGAACTCTACCGCGTCGCCGCCAACCACCTCAAGTCGTGCTTCCCCCGCATCAAGGTGGGCGGCTACGGCAGTTGCGGCTTCTACGCCTACGACGATCCCGAAAGGGCAAGGGACAAGTTCTACTACAGTTTCATAACCTGGTTCGAGGATTTCCTCGACTACGTCCAGGCGCCCGCCACCAGGGCACCGCTCGACTTCTACCCATGGCACATCTACACCGACGCCATACACGGTCCTGAACGCATCATCACCCATGCCAGGTACGTCCGCGAGCGTCTCGACGCCGCCGGGCTGACGGAGACCGAGAGCTACCTCGACGAGTGGAACGACTGCTCCGACGCCTGGGCCGGCCGCGGTTTCGAGACGATGAAGGAGATGCCCGGCGCCACGACCATTGCCGCCGCCATCTGCCTGATGCAGCACGGCCCCGTCGACAAGGCGATGTACTACGACGCCCTGCCGACGCGCTCCTACTGCGGACTCTTCTACTACCCCAGCGAGCGCGTCACCCCCACCTATCGCGCCCTCCAGTACTTCAACGCACTCTACCGCCTCGGCACCTCCACCAGTGTAGAGGCAGAGGGCGCCAATCTCTACATCCTTGCGGCACGCACACCCGACGGCTCGGACAAGGCCTTTCTCCTCGTCAACCGGCGCGACGAGGCCGTCGAGCTCACCCCCGCCATCACGGGTGCGGATGGCGACACCTTCACGCTGCGCCTCCTCGACGCCGACCACCCCGATACCGCCGTCACGGGCACCTTCCGTGCCGGCGATTGTGTGTCGCTACCGGCCAAGTCCATTCTTCTGGCGACCACCGAGGCCGAGCCCATTCCCGCCTCATCCTTCACTCCCGCGCCACCGCCACCCAGGCCGGCGCCAGCCCCCGTGCAGGGCAGCGTTGAAATCGACTTCAACAGCACCACCGGCGCAGTAAAGCCCCTCCACGGCATCAACAACCCGCCGGTACGCCCGTGGAAGGACGCCGGGCAGCCCGAGCTGAAGGAGGCCGGCATCCCCTTCGTCCGCACCAGCGACACGAGCGGCGAATGGGGCGGCACGCACTACATAGACATACCGAACATCTTCCCCGACTTCGATGCCGACGAGCACGATCCCGCCTCCTACGACTTCGCCTTCTCCGATGGTTTGCTAAAGGGAATCGTCGAATCCGGCGCCTCCCTCCTCTACCGCCTCGGCGTGACCATCGAGGAGTTCTGGCAAGTCAAGACCTACGAAATCCTCCCGCCCGGGGATCCCGCCAAGTGGGCCCGCATCTGCGAGCACATCATCCGGCACTACAACGAGGGCTGGGCCGACGGCTTCAAGTGGGACATCCGGTACTGGGAAATCTGGAACGGGGCGGAGAATCCCGCGCTCTGGCAAGGGACACGCGAGCAGTTCTTCGCGCTCTACCGCATCACGGCCAACCACCTCAAGTCGTGCTTCCCCGGCATCAGGGTGGGCGGCTACGGCAGTTGCGGCTTCGAGACCGCCGAGCCCGACCCCCTCACACACCGCAAGGCCGGCAGCACGTGGTTCGGGGAGTTCATCGCCTACATCACGAACCCCGCCACGCAGGCGCCGCTCGACTTCTTCTCGTGGCACCACTACATCGAGGCACCCCACGGCCCCGGGCGTATCGCGGTACATGCGCGCCATGTCCGCGAGCGCCTCGATGCGGCGGGTCTCGAAGAGACCGAGATCATCCTCGACGAGTGGAACGACTGCAGCGACGCCTGGTCGGGTCGCGGCTTCGACTCCATGAAGGAGATGCCAGGTGCCACCACTGCAGCAGCAGCCCTCTCCATCATGCAGACAAGCGCCGTTGACAAGGCCATGTACTACGACGGACAGCCAGGCAGCCGCTATGGCGGGCTCTTCTACTTCCCGAGCGGACGCGTCACGCCCACGTACCGCGCCTTCCAGGCCTTCAACGAGCTCTACCGCCTCGGTACAGCCGTGTGGCTGCGTACCGAGGGGCCTGGCCTGTATGCCTGTGCCGCCCGCGACGGCGGCCGCCAGGCCTTCCTGCTCGTCAACCGCGGCGAGGCCGAACTGCGCCTGCACCCTGCGCTTGAAGGCGCTGCCGCCGCCTTCCGGCTCAAGCGCCTCGACGCGTCGCACCGCGACCTCGTGGAGTCCGGCACCTTCCGCCCCGGCGACGAGCTGGTGCTGCCGCCGCAGTCGCTTCTGCTCGCGACCACCGATGGCGTGCCCGTCGCCGCCCCATCGTCGCCGGATGCTCGTCCCGGCTTCAACGCCGCCGGCCTCGACAGCGCCGGCCGCAAGTAGTCGCGTACGCAAGCCCGGCACCGTCCACATCCGCGCCGCCAAGCCCTTCAGACTGGTTTACAAGGGCACCGCGCACGACTGCCAGGCGGGCGTGACAAAATTGCATGTGTAAGAATATCAAGGGTGCGATTCAACATTGTTGAATCGCACCGAATTCAGAATTCAGTATCCAGAATGTTGCATGGAAACAAATTGAGATTTTTGCCATCCATCCATGATGTTGCATCAATTGTGCGGACAAGAATAGAGATGCGAAAAGAGGTGCTTATATTCTTGAATTCTGAATTCTGGCTTCTGAATTCTGGGTGCGCATCCACGATTGTGGATCGCACCCCGGGCCGATTGGGCGCCACAAAACCAGTTGCAACGAAAGCCGCTGGGGAGTACGATACTAACGTATTGCACCCAGTTTTCTATCGACGGCAACGAAGCATGTCGGGAGTGTTGACTTATTGCAATTCCATACTGGTTTTTTATCAGGAACTCATGAAATCAGGAATTTGTTTGTGGAAACCGCGCATTCTTTCACCCTTCTTGAGTTCTTGAGTTCCTGATTAATACGCGCGGAGAATTAATCACCAGTCCCGCATGTCGGCGGAGAACGGGGCTTGATTTTGCATGTCCGGAAGGAACAGAACAGAAATGAAATGAAATGAAGAACGACGGCACAGGGAACGTCAGGCAGGGGCTCCTGCTGCTCCTCGCGGCAACGTTAGCCGCGGCGGGTATCATTCTAGCCTCGGGCCATTCATGGGCGCAGGGTAGCGCGGCAGTCGCGCGCCCCGCCCGTGCGCCGCGCCCGGCGCCCGCCACACCGCTGGAAATGGCGCTGCGGCTGGAGCGCGAGCTGGCAAGGGGCGCGGGCATCCTCATGCCGGATCCGGAGCGACCGGTGAAACTGGGTGGGGGTATCATACCCCTGAACGGCAACAGAGGCGGCTTCCCGGACGACTTTCTGGACGGTCTCGTGCCCGAGACCCGCAACGGCGTCGACGTATGGCACGCGGTGCTGCGTGCGGATGATGCCAGCGGCGACATGCTGTTCTATAATGCGGCCGGCGAGCATTTCTGGCCTGTCCCCGCCAATGGCGGCATCTGGTCGGCGGACTGGATCGCCAGACTCCACACCCCCGACGGCAGGGTGACGGACTTCTTCGCCACCGAACAGAGGTATCAGGAACTACGGGCGCGTCCCTCGCGCGTAGAGGTGCCGGACAAGGTACTCCGCCGTTCGGCGTGGTTTGACACGCGGCAGTATTTCCGCCCCTCGCGCGTGGAGATGACCTTTACCTTCATCCTACAGGACGACCTTGCCGACTATCGTTCGGCGGCAGCGTCATCACGCTCACAGGTATCAGGCGGCGCCCCGGTGCGCTCGCCCGCCGCGCTGGCCGGGCTGTCGCTGACCGGCATCGCCTGCGGCACCAACGGCGTCACGCTCTCCGCCGCATGGCCGACTAACACGGTTATATCCGGCGATGCGCTCGACATCTTCTTCAGCCGCAGCCTGCTCCCGCAGGCGTGGACGAACCGGTGGTGGGCCGCGGTCGAGCCTGCGGCGGGCGGGGTGGACATCACCATTCCACAATCCGATTGGCCACCGGTTCCGGATGCACCGGCTCCCGCATGCTTCACTAACATCGCCCCCTCGGCCTACGATCCCGGTGTCATGTACACCAATATCGTCTGCACCAACGCTGTCCGTCCGGCGGTCACGGGCTTCTTCCGCCTCGCCGACCTCGCCGACAGCGACGGCGACGGGCTCACCGACGCTGCCGAGACCTGGACACACGGAACGAATCCCGGCCTCGCCGACACGGACGGCGACGGCTTGACGGACGGCNNGGCGCGGAGATCGCCCTGGGCACCTTGCCCTTGAACCCCGACACCGACGGCGACGGCATGCCCGACGGATGGGAACACCAGCATGGGCTCGATCCGCTCGACGCCGACACCGATGGCGACGGCGTTCCCGATGGCACCGAGGCCGCCTGGTGGGAGACCGTCACGCCGCTTCCGTGGTTCGACGTGTCAGATGGTACCCCTGTCTGCAGCAACGTCACCGCGTCATCAAGGCTGTTTCCGGCCGCGCTCCCGTTCCCGGTCCGCATCGGCGGCGCGGTCTGCACGAACGCGCTGCTCGACGTCAACGGCATCGCGTACCTTATCGACCGGGGCAGACCGGAGGACGACCTGCTTTACAGCCGCCATTCCAACTCCACTCTAGCAAGCGACTCGCCTCTCACCTCCAGCCACTTTGCCGTGGCGGCCTACTGGGACAGCCTCTACGCCATCGCCCACGCGCCCGCCTCGCGGATTACCGTGGCGGATGTCACGACGAACGGCTTGCGCTACTGCGTGATCGAATACCGGGACATGCGGTTCTCCTTTTTCCAGACATCGGGTCTCCTTTCGTTCCAGATCGCCATTCCGGCGGATGGGACGAACACTGTTTATGTCCGCTACGCCGATGCCACCGGGGCCAACACCGGTGCCTCGGCGACGCTGGGCGCGCAGGGGCCGGGCACCGTTCCCAACATGCCGGTCTCGTACAACCAGCCGTTCATCACCGACGGCCTGACGCTCGCCTACCACTTCGGCACCGGCGGCTCGCCGCTCCTGAAGGACACTGACGGCGACGGACTGGAGGACGGCACGGAGGTTGCTCTGGGCACCTCGCCCGCGAACCCCGACACAGACGGTGACGGCCTTGCGGACGCCGCAGAAGTCGCGCTTGGCACAGACCCCCTGATATGGGACACCGACGGCGACGGGCTGCCGGACGGATGGGAGGTTGTCAACCAGTTCGACCCCCTCGACCCCGCCGACGGGGACGGCGATCCCGACGGCGACGGGCTGCCGAACCGCGACGAGTTCGCGCACGGCACCGACCCCCGGAACCGGGACACCGACGGCGACGGACTGACCGACGGCGCCGAAGTCAGCATCCACCACACCAGTCCGCTACTGCAGGACACCGACAGCGACGGACTGGCCGACGCCGCCGAAATCAACATCCACCACACCAATCCTCTACAGCAGGATACGGACACCGACGGAATGACCGACGGATGGGAGGTCTGCCACGGCTTCGATCCCCTCGTGAACAACGACACGGACTCCATCGAAGGCAACAGCGCCACCGACGACCCGGACAACGACGGACTGTCTAATTTTGCCGAATACCTGAACGGCACCAATCCTTTCAACCCGGATACCGACGGCGACGGCGTCAGCGACGGCGCCGAGGTGGCGCAGGGCTCCGATCCCAAGAATGTATCCGACAACGGCCAGCCCCCGCCGCCGGAGGACATCATCGAACTGCCCTTCCACATCTACGGCGACTACGCCGCGTGGGAGATGACCATCGAGGGGCAGGGGCCGTCCGACCACCGCGTCCTCAAGCTCAACACCGACGCGCCGGACGACTCCGAGACCGTCACCAACAAGCTGCACAGGGGCAACTCGTACCGCCTCACGATGAACTGGCTGGGCTCCGGCATCCATGTCGATCCCTGCTGGTACTGCTGGGAGGCACAGGTCGGGGGGCTCCCCGTGAGGCAGGCCTATGGCAATCCATCTGATTACGCTACTGCCGTCCGCAACCCCGGCGTGGCGGCGAACCTGCTGGGCGCGGAAGGATGGGTCATCGACAACCGCGAGGGTCTGCTAACCACGCACGTCCACTCGAACGACAACGGCAGCGGCAACGTCGCCGGGGGGCTCGAGGCCACCCTGTACGTGCCGAAGGTGGAGTTCGTGACCGGCGCCGCATCCTGCTACAACTTCTCGCCGTCGCTCGGCGAGGAGGCCGCGCTGGACGTTAAGGTGACCCCCACGCCACCCGAGGACGGCTTTCCCGGCCTGCACTTCAAGCTTGAGATCGTGCGGGAGACGGCGAACAACAGCGAGCAGCACATTGACTGGGTGGACGTGGACGACACGGTTGATTACTATGCGGCGCGGAAACTTGACTTCCCTCAGAAGCAGTTCACGTGGGACGGGGTTCCTGAGTTGGGATTCGGCGCTTCCGCTTCCCAGGCCTACGGGCGCGACTCCTTCCAGGGAGAGCCCGCCTCGGCAACCCGTATCTTTCCCGCCTCGGCGCTCGGGCAACCCGTCCCGCCGCCGTTCGTCACGGCGGTCGCCAAGATCATGCGCAACAGCGGACAGACGGTGGTGTACGAGGCGCGCAAGCGCGTCTGCATCCCGCAGATAGTGAAGTTCCTGTACGATGCCGACGCTGTGAGCCTGATCAAGGCGGGCGCATACGGCACGCCGGACGGTGTGCCCACCACGATCATCCAGCCCGTTTCAGACGCCGAGTGGGAAGCCATGCGCACATCGATCCCTGCCGGCGTGCAGACCGTCATCAACTCCACAAAAGCGAATATACGCTACGTGAGTGACAGCTCAACTGTCTTGCCGCCATACAAAACTGTTCAGATTGTGAGCCAGACATCCGGCGTGTTTGGCGTGACATATGATTTCAGCTTTATGAATGCAAGCGCAAATGGTGAGGCGTTTGTCCACATCAACGTGTTTTACGATAATTTCCCGGTGTATTCCAATGTGGTGAGCGGGACATTCGCCCTGCCCGTCACGCCCAATGAAGTACGGCTGCACTGCATCAGAACCGCTGTCCACGAGTGCGGCCACATGTTCGGCCTGGTGGCGAACAATGATGTGCTTGGCGGTGACTTGCTCGACCACAATCCTGTTCCGAACGGCAGACGCCTGATGGATGACGGCGAGACCGTGCCCTACGAAATCCGGTTCGGGCGGGCTGGCCCTTGGTCATGGCGCTCGTTGAACGCCGCTTATCTAGAATTCGTTCTTCCTAAAGAATGAAGAACGTGAAGGGAGTTCACATGAAGAAGACAGCATTGTTGCCGCTAATTCCTGTTTCGCTGGCGATTGTCACTTGGGCGCAACAGACTAACAACTTACTTAACTCGGGAGACCTCGGTATCCGTGTCGTCATCGATGAGGACGACACGCCGCCCACTGAAGAGGAGCTTTTGAAACACAAGATGCGGAGAGCACTTCCGTATCGAACCGAGGTTCCGGAGTTTTACCGACTGCGATCGCTCGGCCAGCTTGCCAAGGTGAGCGACGGTGTCGTTATCGGGAAAGTTGTGTCTGCCAGAACAACCACCCCCACAGGCAGTTCAGTATCGGCCAGGTTTATGAACAATGTCTCGCTGTCTGTAGCTGTTGAAACCGTTTTGCTCGGGGACAATCTGCCCAGGAAAATGAAGATCGGGGAACAATGGCCGAATGACGACTTTCGCAGGATGTTAATCGCCACTCAACCTTACACATGGAACATAAAGAAACAACCAAAAACCGGTGATCGTGTGCTTATGTTCCTTTTGAGGGAGCCCGGTATGGGATGGCAACGAGGAGAACGCGCATTCGCCTTCAGAAAAACAGCGGTGCCCAAAGACGGCGCATATCATATAACCCGCGGGAACGATGGCATACGGCATCTCGAAACGCCGGAAATCGCGACGAACTATCTCAATGCGGTGAAGGGATACCTGGAGGAGCTACGGGGGGAAAAACGGGATCCCGACAGTTATTATTCGCTCCTGTCCGGCCTGGTTCGCTCCTCCGTGCAAAGCATCCGCGAGGACGCGCGGAGCGACCTGATGTATTTTATTGAATACTGCCCCTCGTTCGACGCCCGGCGGGTGCTAGCAGACGATAACATAGACGAGGCGATCAAGTATTGGGTCGAGCACGATGTGCTCCCAGGGCGTGAACAACAAAAGGCCGATGCGCAAAATGAACCGTGATCAGGTTGTTTTCCAAGCTGACTTTAGCGTGACGTGCTCAACCTTCGGCTATTCGCCATCACAACAATTTCCCAGTGTATTCCAATGTGGTGAACGAAACTTTCGCCCTGCCCGTCACGCCCAATGAAGTGCGGCTGCACTGCATCATGACCGCCGTCCACGAGAGCGGCCACATGTTCGGTCTGGTGGAGAACAACGGTGTTCTTGGGGGTAAGAAGCACCATAATCCAGGCCCGAACGGCACACGCCTGATGGATGACGGCAAGACCGTGCCCTACGAAATCCGATTCGGGCGGGCTGGCTCTTGGGGGTGGCGCCCATTGAACGCCGCTTATCTAGAATTCGTTCTTCCTAAAGAATGAAGAACATGAAGGGAGTTCACATGAAGAAGACAGCATTGCTGCCGCTAATTCTTGTTTCGCTGGTGCTTGCCGCTTATGCGCAACAGACCAACCGCTTGTATTATTCGCCGGAACTCGGTGGCTGGATCGGCATTGAGGGCGAAGAAAGAAAGCCCACTGAAGAGGAGATTTTCAGGTGGAAGATGCTGGATGCGCTCCCGTATCAAGCGGCACTTCCGATACATCGTCATAGCACACTGGGACAGCACTCAAAGGCGAGTGACCACATCGCCGTCGGAAAGGTTATCTCCGTCAAGGCTATTACGAACTCATACTGGGAAAACGTCGCCGTCACCTTGAAGCTTGAAGAGGTGTTGCTGGGTGACTTGTCTTCCAAAATGATTACCGTTACGGGTGACTGGCCGGTTGATGACGAATATGGATTGTGCCTAAGAGCAGGCAAACCATACATTTGGAACTGGAAGTTGCGCCCCAAGCGTGGCGACCGGATGCTTGTCTATCTTCTGGATAGAAGCTCGGTCAGGAATTACTGGGATACGCGCAAATTCCATGTAAAAAAGAAGGAGACCGAGAAAACCGGTCTACTGCATTTCGCCTGGGGAAACATGGGCGTCAGATACCTGGACACGCCGGAGAACACGACGAACTATCTCAATGCCGCCAGGGCATACATACGGGAGTTGAGAGGTGTAAAACGCGACGAGGAGAGCTACTACTCGCTGCTCCGCACCCTGGTCCGTTCCCCCGTGCAAAGCATCCGCGAGGACGCGCGGAGCGACCTGATGTTCTTTATCGAGTTCTGCCCCTCGTTCGATGCCCGGCGGGTGCTCGCAGACGATAACATAGACGAGGCGATCAAGTATTGGGTCGAGCATGATGTGCTACCAGGGCGTGAAATACAAAAGCCCAATGTGCAAAATGAACCGTGATCTGGTCATTGTCCAAGCTGAATTTAGCGTGACGGGCTCAACCTTCGGCTATTCGAACACGATGTGCTCCCGGCGCGCAAGGAGTGACAGGTTAACGTATATGTTGGCACGGACGGCTGCCATGCGTTCTTGAATTGCATATGGAGCGGCTCAACGACACTCGGGTTGACATGCTGCCGGACGGCTGGGAGGTGCGGTACGGCCTCAGCCCCTGCGTGCGCACCACGCCGGACAGTCCCAACTGGGACGCCGATAACGACGGTCTCGGGCTTTCCGACGAATTCCGCTGCTTCACTAGCCCGGCGAATGCGGACAGCGACGGCGACGGTGTTAGTGACGGAGTGGAGGTGGCCCAAGGTTCATCCCCGAACGACGCGGCCGACGGTGGCGACCCGGCCAACTGCGTGAGACTCAAGCTGACCGTGGGCGACCCCAGCGGCAGCCATTCCGAACGCTGGAATCTGGAGGTCGCCGAGGAGGACACGGGGAAGGTCGTGGTTCTCCACTGCGACGCCGGCTTCGGCACGCCCGGCAGCACCAACTACGCGCTCGTAAAGGGCATGGGCTCCAATTCCGGCATGTTCCCGCCTGCATGTTTGCCGATCCGATCACGGCGGACAACCAGTTCACCATTTTGGCTAAATCCCTCTTGCTTCCACTGGCGGATTAGTCTACGCTCTTTACTGCTCACGCGGGTGTATGTCACTTTGGTTCCTTACTTGTTTTCACCAAGAAGGAACGCATATCACCATCGCGTGACTTTTTTAAAACCCAGGCGTGGCGTTGGCTAGTCGCGCGAGCCGCACACGATCTGGGAGTGCTACAGCCCCACCGAGCACAAGCCCGGCACCGCCAAGGCGGGGCAGTACTCACGCCCCGACTTCTGCGGCTGGTCGGCGCTGGGGCCGATCTCGCTGCTGATGGAGAACATCATCGGCGTCCACCGCATCTCGGCGCTTGAGGGGGTGGTCGAGTGGCTGCCGGGAGTGCCCGAGGGGCGCCTCGGTCTCACGAACCTCCGCTTCGGCGACAATGTGGCCGACCTCATCCGCGAAAACGACGGCACCGTCCGCATCCGCGCCGCCAAGCCCTTCAGGCTGGTTTACAAGGGCACTGCGCACGACTGCCCGGCGGGCGTCACAGTAATCTGAATATACGCGTACCGTGGGCTGGGACGACGGCGCGGATCTGCGCATCGTCGTCGAGGTCGGTCTGGGCGAGCACGTCGCGGCCCCACATACGCGTGGTGGCAGTGTAGGAGATTTCGGCGGCCTCGTCGGAAGCATTGAAGAAGGCGACCGCCAGACCGCCGTCAGCGAGGTCGCGCTCGTAGACGCGGACATCGCCATCACTACCCGAGACGAGACGCGCAGCGGCTCCGAGATCGTCCTGGGTGATGTCGAGCAGCTCCTCGTTCGTTAGCAGCGCCAGCGTGATGACAGTGATAACTTGACAAAGGCCTGCGTAAGCGATAATGTAAATTGCGATCTTGGTGCTTCCGTGCTGCATTAACTTAACGAAAAGGCGTATGACATGAAGCCTCTTTTGTCGCGTTTCAAGCGGGTTGTCCCCGGGGAAGCCACATGGTTTAGTGTGGCGCATGCCGTGCATGGCGGTTTCGCCTGCACTCTTCTGGGGCTAATGCTGTCAGGTTGTGCCACTTCCGGCGCTGATCCCTATTTTGCAGGGCAGCGCTCGCAGGCCAATGTCTATGTGGCACCAGAACGGAGCAATATCGCCAAGATTGCCATCTTGCCATTCAAGGGGCCTACAGAACTGATCGGCTCTTCCGTCTCCGATCTCGTGGTAACCGAAATCCTGCGCACGCGCAGGTACACGCTGGTGGAGCGCGGCCAGATGGCCAGCGTGCTCGGCGAGGCGGAACTGGCAATGGCGGGGCTGTCCCAGTCCAAGGCGGTGGAGGTCGGGCGCATGATGGGTGCCGACGGGGTGGTCATCGGCACGGTGGACGAGTACACCATGCAGGCCCAGGGTGGCAAGACCTACGCCGTCGTGGGTGTCGCCGTACGGCTGATCCACTGCGCCAGCGGACAGATCGTCTGGAGCGCGGATCTGGCACGCGTAGCCGATAGTCCCAACGTCCCCCTGGCCGCCCATGCCAGGGCTGTCGTGCATGAGCTGATGTGCGGTCTCTACCAGAACTGGATGCGGCAGCCAAAACTGCCGGCTCAGCGTGCCGGACAGGCTGCAACAACACCGCCGCAGCCGTCTGCTCCGCCCGTGGCGCCCACCGATTTGAAGAGTTCCGACATGGGGTTGCGCGCAGTCGAACTGAGTTGGAACCCGCTGGCGACCACGGCGCACAAACTGCGTATCGAGCGCGCCTCCTCGCCCGAGGGACCATTTGCCCGCGTGGCCGAGGTGCGTCCGGACAAGGGATCGTTTACCGATGACCGCGGGCTTCAGGATGCCACCACCTACTACTATAGGATCGTTGGCCTAAATAGTGAAGGTGCCACCGGCAACCTCTCGAGGGTGGTGGAGAGCATGACGGCTCCCCCGCCCACCCCGCCGACGCAACTGAAGGCCGAAGCCCCCTCGTCGCGCTGTGTCGCGCTCACCTGGACGCCGCCGCGTGCGGAAGGTGTGGCCAGCTACCGCATTGAAAGGGCTGCCGAAGACGAGCCGCCGGTATGGCAGCCGCGCGGTGAAACCCGACAGGAGCAGTTTACCGATGGGGGGCGTGCCGGGTGTGATCTGACCGACAGCACCGTCTATCGCTACCGGGTAATCGCCGTGAACCGCGTCGGTGCCGTGGGCGAGCCTTCGGCACCTGTTCGTATAACGACCCTGCCGCCGCCCGCAGCGGTGGAAGGTATCGTTGCAACACCCAGGCAGGTGCGTTGTGTGCCGCTGGCCTGGTCTGCCGGAAGCGAGCCCGATATTGCCGGCTACGAGATTGAGCGTGCCACGACAGCGGAAGGCCCATTCGAGGCTCTGGCGACCATCCGTGATGCAGCAACGCTCTCCTATCTCGATGGACGCCGCGACCCGGGAGTGCTCGCCGACGAAACGGCCTACTGGTACCGTATCCGGGCCTTCAACCGTGTGGGCGCCCATGGACACTGGAGCAAGGTGGTTTCGGCAACCACCCGCGCGGTACCCGTCGCACCGGTCGGCTTGAAGGCGGTTGATGGTCTTCCGCGTGCCGTCGAGGTTGTCTGGAGTGCTTCGGATGACGAGAAGGTCATAGGCTACGATGTGGCCCGTACCGAAGCCGGGACGGATGCGTGGAGTGATATAGGATGGGTTGAGGTTCGCGAAACCACCCACCTGCTTGACCGTGCCGGGGCGCGCGAATCGGCTCCGACCGGCCGTTTGAAGGATGGCACCGCCTATGACTACCGTGTGCGGGCCGTCAACACAGCCAAAGCCCGCTCCCCATGGTCGGAGACGGTACAGGCCACAACCAAGCCGGCACCCAAGGCACCGGCCGTTCCTGCCAGCACGGATGACCTGCCGGGCAAGGTTGAGCTGAAATGGGAGGCAAATGCCGAGCCTGACATCGTGGCCTACGTGGTAGAGGCGCGCGCCGCCGACGGTTCGCGCTGGCGCGAGATCACCAGGGTGACGGCATGCAAGGCCGAGGAGACGGGCCTCAAGCCCGGCCAGGCGCGCCGCTACCGCATCAAGGCCATCGACGCGCATACGCACGAGAGCGCATGGTCGGAGGAGGTGCCGGGAGCCGCCCGCCCGCTGCCGCCGGTTGCCGGCACACTGCAGGCGGAAGTGGACGGAGAGGTGGCCACGCTCACCTGGGAACCGCCCGATGCGGAAATAACCGAATACCGGGTATACCAGAAAAAGCTGCTCGGCGCCTCATGCATCGCGACCGTGACCGATCCGGTGGCGATCATTGGTGCCGCCAAACTGGGGCGGCGCGCATCACTCTACGTGACGGTTATTGACGAGGCCGGCCTGGAGAGTCCGCCATCGGTGCCGTGTGATGTTCAGTTCCCGAAATAATAGTTCCTGCCAACAATAAGGAGACACCATGCACCACGCACTCCAAAGGACTGACGCAAACCTGCGCCGGTTGGCGCTTTGTGCCGGCTTATGCTGTCTGCTGGCGGTGCCGTTTGCCCGCGGCCTCCCCGTCGATGTGAAGGACAAGGACCAGCAAACCCCGGTGCCACGCACACATGCTATCGGCACGGGCGACAAGTCCGCGGTCAAGCCGGTGTCGCAACGGCCCACTCCGGGAAAGGTGGATATCGACGCCCGCCTGGTTCCGGGCGCGAAGAAGGCTGATCCTGTCCGCCAGGCCGCATGGAATGCGGCGAACGCGCAGGCCAAGCGGCGCATCACCGATTTCGAGAATGCCGTCAAATCGGGCAATGCCGATAGAATCCGCAAGGCAACCCTCGATCTGCAGAGCGATCCCCTGGCCGTGCAGCACCTGAACCGGAGCGGTCGAACCGACTTGATCGATGCGCACAACCTGGAGACAGGCTCGATAAGAAACGCCACGAAGCAGAACATCAAGGATGAGATGGTCCGCCAGTGGAACAAGAAGAATCCCAACGATCCGATAACCGCAGCCGATGTGGATATTGTCGAGCCCACCAACTACCGCGGTTCCGGTGAGGCACCGAAGGTTGGCCAGGACTGGGATGTCACAGTGCGGGTGCGCGGCAAGGACGTGCCGACATCCATGTCGCAACCGGTGGTCGAGGATTCGTTCTTCAAGGCCGCCGGCGGCGAGAAGGTTTTCGGCAAGGGAACCACGGCAAAGGATGCCGCGCACCGCCAGGCGGTGGAGGTGACAAGCAAGGACAGTCTCGAATCCTATAAGGAACCCGACAAGATTCTCGGCAAGGACGGCAAGGCGCCGGATCATAGCCAGCGGCTCGAGAACCCCGAGGATCTCGGACGCGTCATAGAGCACAAGAGCAACCAGGCGGCCAACAAGGCCGCCGAGTCGCGCACCAAGGGCAACGAAGTTGATGCCGTGCGTCATGATTATGAACAGATGCGACAGGCCGTGAAGCAGTACGACAAGGTTACCGACCCGCGGGTAAAGGCCGAGGGCGGCAAGGTGGGCAATCAGGTCGAGAAGGGCATGGAGATCATGCGCGAGGTGGCCGACCTCAAGATATCCCCGGAAGAGGGACGCGCCCGACTGGCTGAGATGGGTGAAACACCCGACTCGATCATCCGCAAGGCCTCCGGGCAGGTAGAGGCCGCCCAGAAGATGAAACCGCAGACGACCACTGATGGCAAGAAGCCACAAACCACCAGCGAAGGCAAGAAGCCCCAAACTTCAACGGAAAGTGCCAAGCCCACAACAGGAGACACTAGCGGCAAAAAATCGCAGGCAGCCACAGATGGTGCCAAGGCCAAGGGCGACGCGCCCAAGGGCACGGGCGATGCACCGAAGGGCACGGGCGATGCGCCCAAGGGCACGGGCGATGTACCGAAGGCCACGGGCGACGTACCGAAGGCCACGGGCGACGCACCGAAGGCCACGGGCGACGTACCGAAGGGCACGGGCGATGTACCGAAGGGCACGGGCGACGCACCGAAGGCCACGGGCGACGTACCGAAGGCGACCGTTACCGACGCGCCCAAGGCTACCGCGCCCGATGCTCCGAAAGCGGCTGCTCCCGATGCACCCAAGGTGGGCGCTCCGGATGCCCCCAAGGTGGCGGCGCCCGATGCGCCCACGAAATTGGGCACGGCCAAGGCAGTCGGCGACAAGGTGCTCAAGGGAGTCGGGGCTGTCGGCGATGGCTTGGATATTTTTGGCGGGGCGAAGGATATTAAAGACGGCATAATGGAGGGCAACACCGAGAAGGTGAAGGAGGGTGCCGTAAATGTTGTTGATGGGGTGTTCCTCGGCGGCGCGGTGGGAACCTCCAAGATGGTGCTTGAACGGTCGGACGCTGGTTACGATACGAAGCGTGAATTCGAGCGGATCGACAGGCAGTTGGAGCAGGGTAGACAGCAGCAGATGCGCGTTGATCTGCGCAAGGCCGGCTATTCGATGCAGGAAGCCGATGCCATGGTCGACTCCTACGCCGCGGGCAAGAATGCGGCCCTCAAGGACGCCTATCAGAAAATGGGCAAGGATCTTCCCAAGGTCGAGAAGGCGGCACCGCAGACATTGGGAGAGGCGATGGATATCTACGGCGCGGAAGTCAAGGATAATCTGGGTGACTCCTGTGAAAGCGTTGCGACGCAGGTCGGCAAGGCCAAGGACTTTCTGGGCGAGACCGCAAGCGATCTGGGCGAGATGGGCAAGGGCATCGTGACCGAGAAAGGCGTTGCCAAGGAGCTGGCAAAACAGACCCTGGGCAACATCTCGCCATCCAACCTGGAGGACGGCTACGATGCCTGGAGCCAGAGCCGCGGTGCCGACAAGCAGATTGACGACGCACACCAGCATATGCAGGAACGCCTCATTGAGAAGGGCTATTCACCTACGATAGCGAAGGTCATGGCCGATGATCACTATAACCGCCGCGCGGGCACTCACCAGGAGCGAGCCCAGGAAGATAGCTACAAGGATGTGGTTGACAAGCTCATGGCCGAGGGATTCGGGCGTACCGAGGCACAGGCGGCCGTTGACGACATGCATAAGGGCGATGCGCGCAAGCTCCGGGAGATGAGGGACAAGGTGCGCGAGCGCAATCTGCGCGATGCCGAAGCCAAGGGGAAGGCGGACGAGAAGGGTGACGATTCCGGTGGCGATGATGACAGTGAGGACGGCATGCTGGCGACTTTCACCGACCAGCGCAACGGTAAGACCGAGGCCAATGCAGAGTCATCCTTCGGGCTCATGACTGAAAGCCACAACATGGGTCAGTCATCCACGCGCGCCGAACAGGCCGATGCCGATGCGCGGCAACTCGTGGCTGCCGCAGAGGGCGAGGCACAGCAGATCGGCGAGAAGGCGGCCGGCTCCGCGGCGGCCGCGGAACGCGAGGCGAGCTGGGGCAAGGCGATCGCCGACGGCTTACAGCAGGGTGTCGAGTCGGGCTTGACATCTGCCGGATCGTCGTTCGGACATGCCGCCGGGCAGAAGGTATCGGACAAGGCCTTTGGCGACCCCGAAAAGAAGCGGCTTGAGCGCGAAGCGGCCAAGGAGCAGGATGGTGATGCCGTCAAGGAAGGTGGCGACAAGAAGACCAAGGTCGCGAAATCCGGCGGCAAGTCCGGCGGGAACAAAAAGGCCGCCCCGGCCCAAAAAGCCCAGACACGCCGCGCGGTGATTTGCAAGGCCTGCGGCTCCGAGATGACGTACAAGGGAAAGTATTACGCCGACGGCACGGACATGTATTATTGTCCTGGCTGCAAGGCCACCATGCACCATGTCAAAGGGCCGTGCCCATGGGAAATCCGGGAAGTGCCGGTCGGTGGAACCTCGACGGAACCTGCGGCAACAGAGCCCTCCGATGCAAAGCCTGCGCCGCCCCCCGTGAAACCGAAGCACACCCATACACTCACCGGCATCAGCTCCTAAATCCGCACACCCTCCGAGGCTGAAATGGTACTGTTGAAACGCGGCGGAAAACTCTACAGGCGGTGGAAGCACAAGGTGCTGACAGGGGGAATGTACCATCCCTGCCTGGTAGAGGAGATGGAGAAGGCGCATGCCGGAAAATTCTGATCAGGGAGATGACAACATGAGGATTACATTGCCAGGAGTCCGGAGTATTGTGCTGCTCGCCGTCCTGTCGGGCTTGCCGGTGATAACGCTCTCCGCCGGAGATTCCACCCCCGGCGAGGTGCGGACAGCGGATGAGGCAAGAGCCGACAAGGCCGACTTCCAATACCGCCAAGCGGCCGAGGCGCAGGAGCGGCGGATGCGGGCCATCGAGGGAGCTCTCAAGAGTATCGAGGAGCGTCTGGGGCGCGCCGTCCACCCGCCGACGCCGTCGCGCAACATCGAGCGCCGACTGCAGGATATCGAGAAGCGCCTGGAGACGATCGAGCGGAATTTCAAGGCAATGGATGCGCTGGAGCGCAAGGTGAAACAACTCGAGAATCAAATCCGGCGCGTGGAGAGCCGCCGCTGAATGGCGGTGCCCGCGCGTCCATGGTTGACTTTCCACTAAACATGAGGTCATTATGAAGCGAGCATGGTTGATGGCACTGGTACTCCTGCTGGGCGTGGCAACAATGGCCCGGGCGGGAATCCTCCCCAAGGTCATGGTGGTGATCGACGAGAAGAGCCTCGGGACGATCGCCACCTCGGAGATCGAGGCGCTGGCGGTCAAGGCTTTGGCCGAAAAGGGGATCGAGACCGTGGATCAGGACATGGTCGCGGCCAACCTGCAGCGGATGCGCCAGGCACTGAAGCAGGCCGGCGATGGCCGCGGCGCCTCGGCGCTGGGGCGCGAGTTCGGGGCCGATGTCGTGCTGATCGGCGAGGCGGTGGTCAAGCCCTCCGCCAAGCGGGTGGCCGACAGCAACCTGCGCTCCTACCAGGCCGCCGTGACACTGCGCGCCGTGCGCACCGATAACGCCGCCAATCTGGCCGCGGTCTCGGAGGACGCCGCCGTGGTCGCGCTGGAGGATGTCTCCGGCAGCGCCAGGGCGCTACGGACCGCCGGGACGCAGGCAATCGACAAGCTGCTGCCGCTTATGCTTGCGAAATGGGACAAGGGAACCGCCGCAACCGGCAACCGGGACGCCGTACCAATCGACATCACCCTGGGTGGTGTCGACCAGATCTGGAAGCTGAAAGCCTTCCGCGAGCAGTTTCGCGGCATGGAGGAGCTTAGCTCCGTCATCCAGAAGAGCTACGCCCAGGGGCTGGCGGTATTCCGCGTGTCGTCGCGTCTGCCGGCCGAGGAACTGGCCGAGGCCATCGTGATGAATCCGCCCGGGGAACTGCAAGTTCAAGTTGTTGAAATCAAGGCCGGAGCGCTCACGCTCCGGGCGGTCGAGGTGGAGTAGTAACCCCAGGAGGAGGTGAAGACGATGGCCAAGACAAGAGACGACCAGCGACGCTTCCTTCGCGGCACGGTGCTCTTAGGACGTGGCGCGCCCCGCATATCTGCCTGCATCCTGATGCTGTTGGTGGCGGGAGCCAGGGCGGCGGAGAGCGAGGCTGATGCTGAAGCTGCAACCGCGCCCAGACCGGTACGTGTAATGCTGGCCTCGCTCTACCGGCTGGGCATAGGCAGTCAGGTTGCCGAACGGGCACGGGAACTCGCGCGCGGCACGGACGCCCGCAATGCCGCGGAGATCATAGTGGCCATCGACACCTTCCGCGATGCCCTGGCTGCACGGAGCCGCGAGGAACTTGAAAACGTCTTTGGCAAGGAGGCACGCAGCCAGTTCACGCTGTTTGTCGAGCACTTCACGCAGGCAGAGAAGAATGGTGATCTGGAGTTTCTCGGGCGCATTGTGCCGCTGGCCGGTCCGTGGGGAGAGAATCCACCCACCACCTATCCCGCCCTGAGCACGGCCGTGATTGATTATGTGCTGGTTGACGATGTTCTGGAGGCGGGACGCTTCCTGGCCGATGTCCAGACCTGGCTAGACCTGCGCAAACGCCATGACGATGTTCCATCGTTGCACGACTGGCTGGCACGCCATGATCCGCCACAGCAGGATGCCCCGCCGCCGCGCAAGCGCAACCCGCTACGCGATGCCGAGGCAGAGGCTGGTGAGTTTGAGGATGACGGCGGCGATTCGCGCGGGATGCTGGCGCAGTTCGGCACCGCGCGCGCCGACCGGCGCAAGAAGGCGCTCGAGGATGCCCGTGCCGGCATGCAGCAGGTGGCCGAGGAGCGCCGTGCGGCCGAGGACGAGGCGGCAGCCAGGAAACTGGCTGCCGCCCAGGCCGAGGCCGATGCGGTTCGCAAGCAGGCCGAGAAGCTGGCCGCGGCCGAGAGCGAGGCTATCGAGCAGCGGCGCAACAGTTGGAGCGGCAGGCTCAAGTCGGTGCTGACCACGGCCATCGGCGCGACCAGCGGCGCCTTTCTTGGCAATGTCGGCAGCCGCGCCGGCGAGGCCGCCGCCGAGGCGCTCTTCAACAGCGACGGGCACCATCGCCGCGGCGGGCACCATCGCCCGCCACCCCAATCACCACCCCCGTCACCATCACCGTCACCATCACCAGCACCATTTCCGTGGCTGAAGAAATAGCCTCCCATTTGACAATACGGCGCGAATCCGCTTAACTATGGGCCAAGTGGCTGCTAGTGTGGGACACGCTTCCGATGTCCGCTCGTGCAGCCACAACAAGGAAGGACAACTATCATGGCAAAAGTTCTCATCATTGGCGCCGGGGGCGTCGGCAGCGTCGTCGCCCACAAGTGCGCGCAGGTTCCAGAGGTCTTCAAGGAGATCTGTCTCGCAAGCCGTACCCTTTCGCGCTGCGAGGAGATCGCGCGGCAACTGCCCCGCAAGATCAGGACGGCGCAGGTTGATGCCGACAACATTCCGCAGACTGTTGCCCTGATGCGGGCCTTCAAGCCGCAACTGCTGATCAACGTCGCCCTACCCTATCAGGATCTGAACCTGATGGAGGCGTGCCTTGAAGCGGGCGTCAACTACCTGGACACGGCCAACTACGAGCCGCCGGACACCGCCAAGTTCGAGTATAGCTGGCAGTGGGCCTACCACGACCGCTTCAAGGATGCCGGGCTCATGGCCCTGCTGGGCAGCGGCTTCGACCCGGGCGTGACAAGCGTATACTGCACCTATGGGCTCAAGCACTACTTCGACAGCATCGACACGATCGACATCATCGACTGCAATGCCGGCAGCCACGGCCAGCCCTTCGCCACCAACTTCAACCCCGAGATCAACATCCGCGAGGTGACCGCGCGCGGGCGCTACTATCAGGACGGCAAGTGGGTCGAGACCGATCCGCTGTCGGTACGCCGCCGCTTCAACCTGCCCGAGAATCTCGGCAAGCTCAACGTGTATCTGATGTACCATGAGGAGCTCGAATCGCTGGTGCGCCACATTCCGGGCATCAAGCGGGCGCGCTTCTGGATGAGTTTCTCGGACAACTACCTCAAGCACCTCGAGGTGCTGCAGAACGTCGGCATGACGCGCATTGATCCCGTCCCCTTCCAGGGGCAGGAGATCGTGCCGCTCAAGTTCCTCAAGGCGCTGCTGCCCGATCCCGCCTCGCTGGGTCCGCTGACCAAGGGCAAGACGTGCATCGGCTGCCAGCTCCGGGGTGTCAAGGATGGCCGCCGCCGCACGATCTACATCTACAACATCTGCGACCACGAGGCGTGCTACCGCGAGGTGAAGTCGCAGGCCATCTCCTACACCACGGGCGTGCCCGCGATGGTGGGCGCCAAGATGATGCTCACCGGCAAGTGGCGTGGCGAAGGGGTCTTCAACATGGAGCAGTTCGACCCCGACCCCTTCATTGCGGCACTGGACAAGCACGGACTCCCGACCCAGGTTTTCGAGGGCGAGGTCTTCCGCTGATTATGGCATCTGTGCGCCCCCTACCGTCTGCTGCTACAGTTCTTCGTGCAGCCGGCGCAGGTGGCGCGCTCGCAGGTGACATCCTCGCCGCTCCAGCAGTAGGTGCAGAGCTGGTCGCGCCGCAGGCCGATGGCCTCGACCATGTCCTCCAGACGCTGATAGTGCAGCGTGGTGAGGCCGAGGCGGCGGCGGATGCGGTCGACCATGGCACAGTATTCATCCGAATCGGGATTGCAGAAGCGCCGGAAATCGGTATCGCCGCCCACTATCTGGCGGGCGATCTTGCGTGCGAAGAGCTCGTCTTCCGAAGCCGAGCGCGCGAAGTTGAGGAAGCGGCAGCCGAAAAGCAGCGGCGGGCAGGCAATGCGCATGTGGATCTCCCGCGCGCCGCCGTCGTAGAGCCGCTTGGCCTGATCCTGCAACTGGTTGCCGCGCACGATCGAGTCGTCGCAGAAGACCAGACGCTTGCCCTGGATCAGATCCGGGATGGGGATCAGCTTCTTGTTGGCGATTATGGCGCGCTTGGCGGGATCAGGCGGTATGAAACTGCGCGGCCAGGTAGGCGTGTACTTGACGAAGGGGCGCTTGTAGGGAATGCCGGCCCCCAGCGCGAAGCCGAGCGCGTGACCCACGCCGGAATCGGGCACACCGCCGACAAGATCGGCCTCCACGGGGCTCCGCCTGGCGAGGATCTCGCCCGAGCGGTAGCGCGAGTCCTCTACGTTGATCCCCTCGTAGGAGGAGGCCGGGAAGCCGAAATAGACCCAGTAGAAGGCGCACATGCGCATGTCGTGCCGCGGCAGGGCACGCACGTCGACACCATCCGGCGAGAGGAAGACGACCTCGCCGGGGCCAAGTTCGTGGAAAACCTGATAGCCGAGATTGGGGAAACAGCACGACTCCATGGCGACCGCCAGAGCCCCCTCCTTGCGTCCCATCACGACCGGCGTGCGCCCGTAGCGGTCGCGTGCCGCATAGAGCCCGCCCTTCTCCGTCAGGATCAGCACCGAGCAGGAGCCCTCGACCGACTCCTGGACATACTGCAGTCCATCCTCGAAGGAGCCCTGCGTGTTGATCAGGGCCGCGATCATCTCCGTGGGATTGATCCCATGGCCGGTGGTCTCGGAGAAGTGGCCACGCTTCACGGCAAAGAGGGATTTGGCAAGCGTGTCGAGATTCTGGATGCAGCAGACGGAGACTATGGCGTAGGTTCCGAGGTGCGAGGTGATCAACAGCGGCTGATCCTCGTAGTCGCTGATCACGCCTACACCGGCGCGGCCCTCGAAGTCGCCCAGTTCGTCCTCGAATTTGCTGCGGAACTGCGCATTGGAGATGTCGTGGATGCTTCGGGTGAAACCAGAAGCGCCCAGCACTGCCATGCCGGCACGCCGCGTGCCGAGATGCGAATGATAGTCCGTACCGTAGAACACGTCGTTCACGCACGCGTCACGGGAAACCACGCCAAAAAAACCACCCATCGTCGTCGACTCCAGTCTGGGAATGCTCGTCGGAAAAACAAATATAGCGTATCACAATCCAGCACGGTAAGAAAGCAGTTCGTGCTTCAGTTCGTGCTTCAGCGGACGGCTGGCCATCGGGGGGGCCCAGTGTCGGTACGCGTGCCAGCCCTTACCGCGGAGTAGCCGTCCGCCATTCGAGACGCGCACCTTCCAGCGTGGCGAGGTCGAGCCAGCCCGCCTGCACCTCCAGCGTCTGGCGGGCGCGGTGGCCGCCATGGACGCAGAAACGCCCCGGCTTCACACCGGCCACGCAGCACAGCACGTGGCCGGCACCATCCAGAAACACCAGGTCGATGGCAAAGCGCATGCCCAGCGTATGCACCGCGCCACAGGGGACAATCAGGAGACCATGGCCTGCAGGTAGCGCGCGCCGTCCCAGCAGGCCTATCATCCGCTCCCAGAAGAATGAGGTGCGCGCCACATGCGGCACAACGCACCGCTCCCCGCACCACAGGGAACCCGTCTGCATGACCCCGTGATTGGCGCGGCTATTTCGCCGGGGCGGGTGCCGGCTTCGGCTTGAGCGCCGCCAGCTTCTTGAGGTCGAGCTTGCCGACGACCTTCCTGGCGGCCTCGAACTCCATATCCTCGGTCTCTACCTCGACCGTCACCTGGTCGCCAAGGTAGATCATGATCCTGGCCTCCTTATCCTCGCCGTCGTACTCCTCCAGGGTCTTGAAGCCGTCGTAGGTGGTGGTGCGGCGGAAACCGTTCTCGGTCTCCTCGTCGATCTCCTGCGCCTGCACCATCTTGGCCAAGGCACCCAGGCTGCCGATATCCGTGTACTTGATGGTGATCTCGGCCTCGCCCTTGAGAGCCTCGAACTCGGCCTTGGCGACGACCACCTTGAAGCCCATGGCCGTGTTGCTTTCGGTGCCCGCCTTGACGCGCTTGAAGCCCTCAAAGGCATCCTTCCCCGGCAGGAGCGCCTTGAGTTCCCCGGCATCGATAGCGGCGGGTGCGGCGCCATCCCCGGACGCCTGCCCCATGGCGGCGGCCATCGCCTGCGCCAGGGCGGCAGCGGCATCGGGCGGCACATCCTGGGCGCGGGCCAGACCAACTCCAAGCAGGATTGCGGCAAGAGCATAGCGTAGGCAATGCGTATTCATAGCTATCTCCATAGGTCGAGGTTCCATGCGTGATGCATGATGATTGGCGTCATTCTACCGCATGACGCTTCACACGTAAACATGGATTTTGAGGGGGTGTCGAGGGCGGTAATCGGCTAGTGACAGGGGAGGCGCGCGGATGGCGCATGGAGAGCGAGTGTGACCGCAGTCCCTGCTTTGTCGCGTGCTTTGTCGGTAACTTTGTCGAAAGCTAACAATGTGGAGTTATCAGGTGGAGTCAGAGGGACGACTAAGTGCAGTGACTAAGTGTAAAGCGACTAAGTGTGGAGACTAAGTGTAAAGTGACTAAGTGTAAAGCGACTAAGTGTGGAGACTAAGTGTGTCTCACCTATTCCAACCGCTTGCCTTGCTTGCCTTGCCGGGCGGTTTCCGCTATCCTCTCTTGCATGACACAACCGCTTTCCCGGCCGCCGCGCCTGCGGCTGGGTGACTACTATCTCCTGGAAGGCATCAACTCGGCCGGCTCCACGCTTTTCCTCCTCGCGATCTATTTCTGGGCCCATGCGCGCCTGGGGTTCGACGATGCCGATAACCTGATGCTCGGTTCGGCACAGGGCCTCACCTATGTGGTCTTCTCGATCATCGGCGGGCGCCTCGCGGAACGCCTGGGCTATGACCGCGTCTTCACCTGCGCGCTGGTAGTGGCCGCCTTTGCCCTGACGCTGCTTCTGCTGCTGCCCACGGCCCCCATGACCTATGCGGTCATCGTGCTCTACACCATGGCCATCGCCTGCACCTGGCCCGCGCTCGAGGCCGCCATCGTCCATGTGGCGGGACGCTTCTCGACGTCCCAGCGGCTAGCCTTCTACAACGTGGTCTGGGCCATCGCCGGCACGGCGGGGATCTTCATCAGCGGCAGCCTCTTCCACTGGCGCGAGTCGTCGGTAATCATCCTGCCCCTGCTGGGGCTCCTCCTGCAACTGGCCTATATCGCCTTCCGCCTCAGCCGCGGCCTGTCCACCGTCCCTGTGGCTACCGCAACCGCAACCACGGAGGCACCGGCGGCCGCTCCCGCAAACCCCCGCCGCTCGCCCCGCTTCCTCAAGGCGGCCTGGCTGGGCAACATGCTGGGGTATCTGGTGGTCTCCAGCATCAGCGCTCTGGCACCGCACATCGGCCAGCAACTGCAGCTCGATGCCGGTACCAGCATCTGGGTGATCTGCACGCTCTACCTTGCGCGCAGCCTCACCTTCGCCTGGCTGGGCTATTGGGAGGCATGGCACTACCGCTGGTCGCTGCTGATCGGCTCGATCCTCCTGATCCCGGTTGGTCTGCTGCTGGTCTTCTTCGTCCCCGTGGTGCCGGTGGTGCTCCTCACCTTCATCGCCATGGGCTGGATGCTGGGGCTGGTATACTCCTCCTCGCTCTACTACGCGATGGATCTGAGCGACAACAAGGGCGAGATGGGCGGCAGCCACGAGGCGATTCTCGGCGGCGGACTCCTGCTGGGCCCGCTGGTGGGCGTGTTCGGTGCGCGCTGGCTGCCAAAGCTGGCCGGCATGCCCGCATGGGAGGGCGCGCTGGGCGCGAAGCTGGCGATTCTGGGCTTCTACCTGCTCGTGGCCGTAACCGGCCTGCTCGTGTTGTGGCGGCGTCCGCGCCCCACCCCCGCTGCCAATGTAGCTTGAACTTGAATCAGAAAGGATACCCTCATGACGAAGCACGCAAATCTACCCAAGGCATCCGCCGCCGCCATCGAGAAGCATCTGCGGATGCTGACCGAGACCATCGGCGTAAGGCTGGCCGGCTCGGAAGCCGAGCGCGCCGCGGCCGAATATCTGGCCGAAGCGGGCAAGGCCGTGCCCGGCGCCGCAGTGACAATCGAGGAGTTCCCGGTCTGGGAGCGCCACGTCACGCATGAGAAGCTCGAGATTCTCATCGGCGGCAAGTGGCACACCTTCGGCTGCTCGCTCTTCGGCTCGGCGCCTTCCACCGATGGACGCGTGCTCGAGGCGCCGCTGGTCTTCTTCGATACGGCCACCGGCTACCAGCGCGCATCACTGGAGCACCTGAGGGGGGCTGCCGTAGTCCATTTCGGGTGCCACATCGAGACACCGGAGTACTACCAGCGCCTCATGGCGGCCGAGCCGGCCTTCCTGCTTTTTGTCGACATCCGCTATCCCGGTAATGTACCGCTGGCCGACGGACTATTCCCGGCCTATGTCCATGCCTACGGCGCCCTTCCCACCATGAACGTCGCCTACCAGGACGTCTGGCGCTGGAAACGCGAGGGGGCGGCGCGCGCCCGCCTCTGCGTCGAGGGGTGCCGCCGCGAGAGCCTCTCGCAGAACGTCATCATCGAGCTGCCGGGGAGCGAGCCGGAAGCCGGCGTTATCTATGTCGGCGGTCATCACGATACCCAGGCCGACTCGGTGGGAGCCGACGACAACGCGGTCGGTTCCGCCTCCGTAGTCGAACTGGCGCGCATCCTCTCGGGTCAGCAGTTGCGGCACACGCTGCGCCTGATCAGCTTCGGTGCCGAGGAGCAGCTCTCCGTCGGCAGCGCCGCCTACGTGCGCCGCCACCGCGAGGCTGTGGCGCGCGACGGACGCTTCATGTTCAACATTGACGGCTCCGGCTCGGCGCTGGGCTGGCTCGGCATCAACTACAACGGGCCGGAAGCCCTGTTGCGCCTGCTGACCGAGGTGTTCCACCGCCATGATCTCTACTTCGTGCAGCAGCAGGCGGTCTTCCCCTACACGGACCAGTTCCCCTTCGCGGCGGCCGGGGTGCCGGGGCTCTGGATGAACCGGCGCAACTGCACAACCGGAGTCTTTTATCATCACCGCGCAGATGATACCATAGAGAATCTTGATCCAGTCCTGGTAGCCGCGCAGCTCGATGCCACCGCCGACTTTCTTGTGCAGATGGACACGATGAAGTACGACGGCGGCGCGGGCATTCCGGCGGCGAGCAGGCAGGAGATCGCGCGCGTATGGGATGACCTGTACGGCGGATGGAAGGGATTTGCCTAAGGCGGGCAACCGATAGCGAAACCGGCAAATGTGACAAGACGCTTACCAGCCATAATGCCGATGCTTCTGCTCCTGGCGCTGGCAGCAATGCCACTGCGGGGGCAGGAGACGGTCGCCAAGATCCGCGAATCGGCCTTCCGGCACTATACCGGCGGCCAGTTCGCCGAGGCGCTGCCCTATTTCGAGCAACTGATCGAGATTCAGGGCAGCAGCCAATCCTCGCAAGTCCAGGCTGGGATGGAGCGCGTCTTCTTCAACGCGGCCATGTGCCAGTTCCTCACCGGCAACTTCACCGCCGCCGGGACGGCCTTCGTCCGCTACAACAAGAAGTACCCGCGCGGCACATACCTGCACGAGTCCTACGTCTACATCGCCGATGCCCAGCGTTTCTCCGGCCAACTGAACCAGGCCATCAAGAGCTACGAGGCCGCGCTGCGGCGCTTCACCTATCCCGTTGACCTGCGTACCGACATCTATTCCGCCATCGCCCGCTGCTACCTGGCCGAGGGCGACTGGAGCCGTGCGCGCGAGCCCTTGCACAAGGCCTTCGAGAGCGCGCCGGACTCCCTGCGCCGCGGCCGGGCGGCGACACTGCTGGCGACGGCCTATCTCAAGACGCTGGAACTCGACCAGATCTACCCCATGGTGCCCTACCTGCTGACGCGCAACTCGCTGGCCACGCGCTCCATCGCCTTCAACATGGCGGCCATCGAGGCCGGCGACGAGCTCTTCCAGGAGGAGCGCTACCGCGAGGCCTTCTGGATCCACCGGCTGGTCTATCCGTACGACGAGGTGCAGGCCCGGACGGAGATCTTCCTTGAAGAGTTGCAGCGCATGGTGACCGAGGCGCAGCAGTCCGTGCCCGATCCCCGCCGCATCATGCGGCTGCAGGAGTGGGTGGCCGATACCGAGGCCGAACTGCAGGCGCTGAGCGAGCAGGTCGAGAACTACGACCCCGACCTGCACTACCGCATCGCGCGCGGCTACATGGAGGCCAGGCGCTACCGCGAGGGCTGCCACCTCTTCCTCTACCTGAACCGCACCGGCGGCGAGGCGCACGCCGAGGAGGCGCTCTACCTGGCCTTCATCTGCGCGGCCAACGTGCCGCCGCGTTCCCGCGCCTACGGGATCGCGCGCCGCTATATGGACGTATACCCCGGCGGGGAGTGGTACGACGCCCTTACGCTGACCGCGGGGCAGATGTACGCCGGCGAGACCAACTGGACGGAGGTGATCCGGCACTTCAGCGAGGTGCTGCAGGTCAAGCCGGGCCACCAGGCCGCCGCGGAATGCCTCTACCTGCTGGGATATGCCCACTTCATGGAGGAGCAGTTCGAGCAGACACGCGTCCGGATGCTCGATCTGCAGAGGCGTTTCCCCGAAAGTGACCTCATGGACGACGCCCTCTACTGGAGCGCCATGGCGGCCATCTTCGCGGGCGATTTCAGCACCGGCGCCAGGGAGTTCGAGGATCTGCTAAAGCGTTTTCCCGATACGCTCTACGGCATTGATGCCGCCTACCGGCTAGGCGTCTGCCACTATGCGCTGGGCGACTTCGACCGCGCCGAGCAGCAACTGGCCACCTTCCAGCTCAAGCACCCCGACCATGCCCTGGCGCCCGAGGCGCAGATGACGCGCGGTGATATCGCCGGCGCGGTCGGGCGCATAGACGATGCGATCCGCCACTACCAGGCGGCCATGAACGCCCCTACCAACAACCTGAACATCGAGCAGTTCAACCACTGTGCCTTCCAGGCCGGCCAGATCCTCTACGACCATGAGCGCTATGCCGACCTCCGCGCCCACTTCCAGCGCTATCTCGCAATGGAGCGCGAGGAGAGCAACCCGCCACTGGCCATCTACTGGATCGGGCGTGCCATGTGGCAGATGAATGAACACAATGGCGCCGTGCGCTTCTACCGTGATGCCGCCATAAAGTACGGACGGGACAGGCTGGCGGTGGGGGTCGACATGATCCTCGACGAGTGGGTCGCCGCCACACGCAAGCTCTCGCCGGACGAGGCTGCCGTGGCCTGGAAGGATATCGAGATGACCATCCGCGCGGCGCGCGACAGCGGCGACCGCGTGGCGCAGCTCCGCTTCCAGCGGCTGCTGCTCTACCATCCCGACCTGAAGCCCTCCGGACGCGAGCGCCTGCTCGATCTGATCTGCACCAGTTCCAACATCCCCTACGCCAGCCCCGCCGTACTCGAGACGATGCTGGCGACGGCGCGTGAACGCAAGCAGGATGAACTGGCCGTCCGTACCGCACGTGCGGTGATCGCCGACTTCACTGAAACCGACTACGCCCTCGACGCGCGCATGTTCCTGGCGCAGCGGGCCATTGAGCTGGCACGCGGCGAGCCCGCCGGCTCGACCAGGACGCAGGGGCTCTTCGAGGAGGCCATCGGCCACCTCGATGTTATCCGCAATGTCTTCGCCACCAGCGGCGAGGCCGCCGAGGCGCTGCTGACCCTGGGCGAGGTCTATACCCTGCTGAATAAGCCCGACGAGGCCGACCAGTGCTTCAAGGATGTGCTCGGCGTCCGGGAATGGCGCAACCTGTGGCCGCGCGCCCTGATGGGACGCGGCGCCAGCGCCGAGGCCAAGCGCGAGTGGATCCGCGCCTCGGCCTTCTACGAGCGTATCTACGTCCTCTACATCGGCCACCGCGAGATCGCCGCGCAGGCCTACTACAAGCGCGCCTTGTGCCTGCACCGGGGCTATGAGAACACCAAGGCCATCGAGACGCTCAAGGCCATGCTCGCCAATCACGATTTCGAGGCCTTCCCGGAATACGGGAAGGCCCGCCAACTGCTTGCGCGGCTCGGAGGTGCCCAATGATGCCCCCGACACCATCAGCGCGCAATCACAGCAGCCGCCGGCCTGCCGCCGGACGTGCCACGACCGCGGCCGCGGTCGCCACCGCCCTGCTCCTGGCCGCCCTGCCCTGCCGGAGCCAGACTGCGGGCACCCGCACCGCAGGTGCCCGCGCCGCCGCCGGTACGCGCATCGTCTCCACCGGCCCGGTCAAGGTGCGCCTGTGGAGCGAGAAGGGCAAGTGGGATGCCGTGCTCGTGGGCCGGACGGAGACGCACGTCCAGGGAGCGCCGGATGCCTCCGGCGGCGCGCCGCGCCATGAGATCGCGCAAATCACGGGCGCCGCCTTCCCCATCGAATACAACCGCTTCGAGGTCATGCGCGCCCTGCACCACCAGGACTGGGCCACGGCCATCCGCCTGCAATACAAGGCCTACGAGCCGTATTTCCCCTATCTCGACCTGCCCAACAACAACGCCGCCGAGGGTGCCCTGGAACTGGGCACTACCATGCTGCGGGCCGCGACACGCTCGCAGCGCGAGGCCGCCGGCGAAGCCGACCGCGAACGCACCCGGAAGCAGTTCGAGTCGGCCTACGCCGTCTTCCAGCACTGCTCCAAGGCCACCTGGAGCAGCGTAGGGCTGCTGGGCTCGCTGAAGGGCTGCCGCTGCCTCATCGGCATGGGCAAGACCCGCGCCGCATGGTTCGAACTCCGTTCACTCGAGGAGCCGGTGCCCGGCGATGCCGCCTACGGCCACTACTGGCTCATCCAGGCGGAGCTGCACATGCTTACCAATGGCTACGCATCGGCCATGGAGGCCAGCGTGAAATCGCTCTGCTTCGAGAACAAGGACGTGGAGACCTTCCCCGACGCCCTGCTGATCTCCGCCCGCTGCTACGAGGCGCTTGGCGAGCCCTACCGCGCGCGCGATGTCTACTACGAGGTCGCCCGGCTCTTTCCCCGCACCGACTGGTCGGCCGCGGCCACTGCGCGCCTGCGGGCCATCATGGACTCCGGCGTGACGCGGGAGGCCGAGGCCACAACCGTCGAGAGCGCCTTTCTGGGGATCGACGAGGACATGAACGCCCTCGTCAGAGCCTATCTCGCCGACCAGAAGAAACCACCCGCAGCCACCGAAGAGGAGACCGAATCGGCCGTCGTCGACCGCGAGGCGCCGGCCGCCGGCCGCTGACACCGGGCAATGCGCTGCTTGTCCTATCGAGGAAACCCAATGAACATGAAACAACGCCACTCACTCTTCTTCGCCACGGCCCTGATGGCGACCGCGATAACGCTCGTCGCGCGGGCGCAGGCCGCCGCGACCGCCGCCACGGCCACCGAAGGCCAGTGGAACACACTCTGGGACTACTGGAAGGTCGGCGGTTTCTGCATGTACCCGATCGGCCTCTGTTCCGTCGGCGCCCTGGCGCTCGTCGTCTACTGCTGGATCCAGTACCGTACCGTGCGCATGACCCAGCCGCAGCTTGTGCCCCTGCTCAAGGAGGCCCTGTCGCGGCTCGACATCGTCCAGGCGCAGGGCGTCTGCAACAGCGCGCCCGGCATGCTCTCCAACATCCTCGGGGCGGGGCTCGCGCGCATGGACGGGCAGGAACCCGACATCGCCACCATCGAGAAGGCCATGGAGGAGGCCTCGGTCGTGGAGGTTAACGAGAGCCTGAAACCACTGACCTACCTCTCGCTCATCACGCAGGCGGCGCCGATGTTCGGACTGCTGGGTACCGTCACCGGCATGATCGGCGCCTTCAACAAGATCGGCCTCGGCGGCATGGGCGATCCCGAGAAGCTGGCCTCGGACATCGGCGAGGCGATGATCACAACGGCCTTCGGCCTGATTGTCGCCATTCCCGCGATGTTCGCCTACTTCGGTTTCAAGTCGCAGTTCACAACCAACCTCGCCCGCATCAACACCATCACCAGCGATCTGATGCATACCCTGGATGCGGGCTGCCGCAAGGCGGGTCACGCGCAGGTGCCCACCACCGGGCAGAGCCTCTAGGCAGGGGGAGACGGCCATGGCCATTCACATGCCAGTCGAGGAACAGGAGGAGACCAAGATCCAGATGGCGCCCATGATCGACATGGTGTTCCTGCTGATCGTCTTCTTCATGACCGCCTCGCACCTGAGCACGCAGAAGAACATGGATCTCGACATCCCCGAGGCCCGCAGCGGCACCGTGCCGAAGGAGCGTCCCGACCGCTGGACGGTCAACATCCTGCGCGACGGCACGCTCTTCAGCGGGCAGCAGCCGGTCACCATTGACGAGCTGCGCGCCCTCGTCGCGGCGCGCGTGCAGACCGAGCCCGACATCAAGGTCTATCTGCGGGCCGACAAGCTCACCCCCCACCGCGAGGTGCGTCTGGTGATGAACGCCATGGCCGAGGCGGGCGTCGGCGACTTCATCTTCGGCGTCTTATCGCCCGCGAACGAGCAGGAGAGTGCGCCATGAACATCAGGCTGCCGGCCACCGACGAGCCCGAACTCAGCATGTCGCCGCTGATCGACATGACCTTCCTGCTGCTGATCTACTTCATCTGCACCTGCAGCCTGGTCATGCCCGAGGCCGACCTGGGCATCCGCCTCCCCGGCATGGTTGCCCAGGCAACCTCCATCGACATGCCGGACGAGCAGATCATCGAGGTGCGCGGCAACGGGCAGGTCTTTCTCAACGACCACGAGTACGACACGGCCACCTCGCAGGATTTGCCGGAACTGCTGCGCACCCTGCGGCAATACAAGGCCTCCTCCGAGGCCGCCGGAAACCAGGCCCTGATCACCATCTGGGCCGATGATGAAACACCACACCAGCGGGTAATTGATGTCATGAACGCCTGCGCCGCCGCACGCATCAAGGACATCTCGTTTGCAGGAAATACACAATGAAGAACACAAGCCTGACACTCGATCTGAATACCGGACGCTGCCAGTGGGGCGAGTCCGCCGGACAACCCTTCCGCCTGCTCGTCTCGGGCGACATCTGCCCCATCCGCAATACCGCCACCCGCATGCTGGCCGGCGAGAGCGGGGCCATTCTGGCCGACATCGCCGGCATGCTGGCGGACAAGGACCTCTCGATCGTCAACCTCGAGGCCCCGATGACCGAGCGACCGGCCCCGATCCTCAAGATCGGCCCCAACCTGATCGTCTCGCCGCGCTCCGTCGAGCTGCTGCGCGCCGGCGGCTGGGACATCGCCTGCTGCGCCAACAACCACATCGGCGACCATGGGCCGGCCGCGGCCATGCAGACGCTGGAGCTTCTGGCCACCAACGGGATCGCCTCCGTGGGTGCCGGACGCGATCTCGACGCGGCGCGTAAGCCGCTCTTCATCACGCGCGGCGGCCGGCGCGTGGCCGTGCTGGCCTTCGCCGAGAACGAGTTCGGCATGGCCACGCCCACCTCGGCCGGTGCCAATCCGCTCCAGCCCTTCAAGAACATCAGCCAGATCCGCGAGGCCTCCCGCCAGGCCGATCTGACGGTCGTGCTGATCCACGGCGGCAACGAGTACCTGCCCGTCCCCGCGCCGCGCGTCATAGATACCTACCGCGCCTTCGCCGAGGCCGGAGCCAGCGCGGTTATCGGCGGCCATACCCACTGCCCGCAGGGGTTCGAGCTCTGGCACGGGGTGCCCATCATCTACAGCCTCGGCAACCTGCTCTTCGACATGGACACGTCCGACCTGCCCTCCGGCGGCTACACCTGGTGGACCGGACTTAGCGTGCGCATCGCCTTCGGCCCGCAGGGTGCCGTGGGGCTGGAGATAATTCCGCACCACTTCCGCCCGTGCGGCGAGGCCGTGCTGCACCTCGACGGCGCGGAGCGCACCCGCTTCTTCCGGTACTACAACTTCATCTCGGAAATCATCGCCGACCCCGCCCGCGTGCAGCGCATCTTCGACGCCTGGTGCCTTACGCGCATGGACAAGGAGTTCTGCTTTATCGGCGCACCCTTCTATCCCGCCGACTGGCTCGACACGCCCTCCTACAAGCGGCTGCTCGCCGTGCGCAACATCCACACCTGCGAGGCGCACAACGAGGTGCTGACCAACACCCTGCGCATCCTCGCCGAGCGGCGGGAACTCGAGGCGCGCGAGGGTCTGCCCTATCTGCTGACACTCATGAACGGCGAGATACCGGAAGATGAATCCTGAACCTGTCAAAATGGCGCCCGCGCCGCCAACCCCGGCACCGGGTGGATTCCGGCGGTGGCTGCGCGGCGGCGACCTCGCCACGCGGCGGCAGCGCCTGCTGCGCGGGGTGCTTCTGGGCAGCCTGGGACTCCACGTGCTGGCGATGCTGATCTTCGGCGGCATCCGCCTCGTGCAGTACTTCACGCAAGAGGAGACCGTCTTCGAGGTCTCCCCGCCATCCCGCACCTACGAGCCGCGCAAGGTCGAGCTCAAGGTCAAGGTGCAGCGCAACCAGCGCAGTTCCAGCCGTCCGGCCGTCATACCGCGCATGGTCTCCTCGCGGCCGTCGCAGATCGCCCTGCCCGAGATCAAGGTCGACCCCAAGCTGGTGACCACCACCTTCCAGCCCAAGTTCAAGCCCGTCAGCGGCAGGGGACTGGGGGCCGGCCTCGGTACGGGCTACGGTACCGCCGGCTTCGGCGAGGGCGTCTCGACGATCAACTTCTTCGACATCCAGACCCGCGGCGAGCGCATCGCCGTGCTCGTGGATGTCTCCGTCAGCATGGTCGAGGAGGAGCGCGGCGGGCCGGCCGGTTTCAACCGCGTGCGCGAGCGCCTCAACCAGGTCGTCAAGGCGCTCAAGGACGGCACACTCTTCAGTGTCATTGTCTTCGCCGACGCCTGCTCGGTGATGAGCCCGAAGATGGTCTACGCCAGCAACGACACGCGCAACCAGGCACGGCAGTTCCTCGCCGGGTTCAACGTGGCCGGGAACTACGGCCTCGACAGCGGCAACTACACCCCCGGCCCGGCGGGCCTGCGCGCCACCGGCGGCACGACACGCCTCGACCTCGCCATCACCGCGGCCATGGAGCAACTGGCCGACACGATCCTGATCATCAGCGACGGACTTCCCGAAGTCGTCAAGCCGCCCGACCCCGCGGCGCTCGAGGCCCACCGCAGGCAGTTGGAGCAGTGGCGCACGACACATGCGGCAGCCATCCGCGCCCACGAGGAGGCCTACGCCAATGCACCGGAGACCCGTGTCTGGGTACCGCCCCAGGCCGCCCGTCCCCCGGGCAAGGCGCCACTGAAGGAGGGCGTGCGCGCCGATCCCGGCGCCCCCGCGCGCGCAGGCTACTGGCGCACGGTGCGCAACGTGCCGGCCGGCCCGCAGCCACCCGCCGCGCCCCAGGCGGGACGCTGGTCGCTGGCCGACTTCATCCAGCACATGACGCTGCTCTACGAGGCCAACTACAAGCCCAAGTCTCTCAAGGAGCCGCAGGTCAACTGCATCGGCTACCAGATCAACCGCGAGGGCGGCCAATTCCTCAACGGCCTCGCCAAGCGCTACCGCGGCCAGTACCGCCTCGTGCGCAAGTTGCGCTAAACGGACACAAGGCAAACCCCCGCCTTGTTGGTATTTTGTGGTTTAAGAGAGGGTTTGGAGTGGGTGCTCCGCGCTCACACTTTATCTCCACACCTTGTCTCCATGCTTTGTCGGCTACGCTTCGTCCCCACACTTTGTCCCTACGCTTTGGCGAGAGCGGCAGGAAAGCTCACGCGAAGGCGCGAAGGCGCGAAGATGTCTAAAGTTCGGAAGTTCTAAAGTTTTGGCTGGCGCCTGTACCGAACCTACCCGCCCGCCGCCCCGGCGGAAGCTCACGGTACAGCCAACGAAAGGTGGGGCAAGCGTCCCCGCTTGCGGCGGCAGATGCCGTCACGGTCGGCACGACCGCGACGGTTGTACCGTAATAGCTGCTTGTGCCGGCTGCAAGAACGCCTGTCCCCTGGCCAGAGTACCGCCTTCAGGCGGAAGTGGTTCAGGGGCTTCAGCCCCTTTCCCATGACCCCTTTTTTCCAAGAAAAAAAGGGCTTCGCGGGCCTGAAGGCCCTTGTTGACTTCCGGCTGAAGCCGGTACTCCGACGCGACTGCAACCATCATGCAGCGCCTGTACCGAACCACCCCGCCCGCCGCCCCGACACAAGCTCACGGTACAGCAACCGGAAGGTAGGGCGAGCCGTCCCCGTCACGCCGCTACGCGGTGTGACCGGCGAGCCGCAATGGGGTGATTTTTAACCGCAGATGTCCTGCTTCGCAAGCGCATGTGCGCAGATTTGCGCAGATTAGAATAGGGTATCGCATGCAGGAAGGCGTCTGAAAAGGATGCGTCGCGGCTGCTGAAAGGTGGGGCAAGCGTCCCGCTTGTCGCTGTGATGGAGCGATGGAACATGCAAGGACCGAAGGCCCGCCCCCACCCAGCCTAGGGTGAAGCCCTAGGA
>LSQX01185034.1_pt1 | contig 36361 bp, 29 predicted proteins | sample 654561 | NCBI WGS metagenome assembly LSQX01 (sample SAMN04489861, study PRJNA283612) | anaerobic digester metagenome | isolation source: 4 biogas reactors fed with cattle manure at either 37C or 55C with and... | place: Denmark: Kongens Lyngby | collected 2014 | reverse complement strand
CTCTTCGCAAGTGCCGTGTGGGATAACGAACAGAGTGAAGTGATTGTTAAAATCGTCAACACGTCGGATACTGCACAACCTATTCATTTGAACTTCGAGGGGTTAAAAAAGAGAGAGAAGCTTTCTGATGGCAGGGTCATACAGTTGAAATCGGATGATCCGGATGCAGAGAACACGATCGGGAACCCCACGCTGATTGTTCCCGTGGAGAGTGAAATCGTAATCAACGGCCAAACGCTGGAGTCAGAGATGGATCCACATACATTCAACATCTATAAATTCAAATTGTGAAAAGAGTGTAACAATCATTTCACAAAAGTTGGATAATTAAAAATAAAAGTTGGATGAGTCCTGTTCTCATTCAGCTTTTATCTATTTTTCCACCTAATGTGTTCAATTCTCTACCTTTTCATCATAGAAAAACACTATTTTTGTCCATAGTTCAATCAATTAACCGATGAAAAAAATATTACTGACACTCCTGTTGTTTTCCATTCTGATTCCGGTCTCTTCGGAAAACAGGCGAATCAGCAGCCCTGACGGCAACCTGCTGGTAAATATTCAGTTGAATAACGGAATCATTACCTACAACCTCACCTATAAAAAAAAGATTGTGCTGGAAGACTCACCTCTGGGCCTGATCACCAACGTAAGCGACTTCAGCCGCAACCTGATGCTGGTTGAAACAAATGAGACAACCATACAACACTCCTATCAGGAACCAAAGATCAAACGAAGCCGGGTGGAATACCTGGCCAATGAATTGACCTGTACTTTTGAGACAGCCAGGAAGGAACAGTTCAGCATCACCTTCCGTGTGAGCAACAATGATGTGGCATTGAAATATTCACTGGCTCAGAACGGGGAGACAGCCCGTTGTATCATTGAAAAAGAGTTGACAGGATTTAACTTTCCATCATTCACCACCACCTTCCTCACCCCACAGGCGCTACCCATGACCGGATGGATGCGCACCAAGCCCAGTTATGAGGAGGAGTATGTAGCTGACGAGCTGGTGGGGACACCCTCCAGATACGGGATAGGCTACACTTTCCCCGGGTTGTTCCATGTGGGTGATAACGGATGGGCACTGATCTCTGAGACAGGAGTGAACGGCTTATACTGTGGCTCAAAACTGAGTGAGGGTACTGCTGATGGACTTTACACCATCGCCTATCCGGAAGAGGGGGAGAACAACGGCATTGGAAGTGCCAATCCCGCTATTGCTCTTCCCGGCGAAACACCCTGGCGCACCATCACCGTGGGCGATAACCTGAAGCCGATCGTGGAAACCACCATCGCATCGGACCTGGTGGAACCGCTGTATGAAGCCTCAGAGAAATACAATTTTGGCCGATCTACCTGGAGCTGGCTCCTCTGGCAGGACGAGAGCATCAACTATGACGACCAGAAAAAGTTCATCGACCTCTCAGCAGAGATGGGTTACGAACTGGTACTGATCGACAACTGGTGGGACAGCCGCATCGGTCGTGACAAGATAGAAGAACTGGCCGCCTATGCTGCTTCAAAGAATGTGGGTATCTCCCTCTGGTATAACTCCAACGGCTTTTGGAGCGATGCCCCCCAGGGACCGAAAAACCACATGAGCAACTCCATAGCTCGCAAAAAGGAGATGGCCTGGATGAAAAGTATCGGCGTGAAAGGAATTAAAGTCGATTTTTTCGGCGGAGACAAGCAGGAGACAATGAAACTTTACGAAGAGATCCTGTCGGATGCCAATGATTACGGTCTTACGGTGATCTTTCATGGATGCACCCTCCCCCGCGGATGGGAACGGATGTACCCCAATTTCGCAGGAAGTGAGGCGGTCCTCGCCTCCGAGAACCTGATCTTCACACAACATGCCAATGACAATGAAGCCTACAACGCCACATTACATCCCTTTATCCGGAACAGCGTGGCATCGATGGATTTCGGGCCGGTACTGCTGAACAAACAACATAACCGCGACAATGACGGGGGAAGCAGACGGAGGACTACCGAGACCTTCCAGATGGCTACAGCTGTGCTGTTTCAGTCTCCCGTACAGAACTTCGGAATTACTCCCAACAACCTGACAGAGCAACCTTCCTTCGTGATCGGTTTCATGAAAGAGATCCCCACCCTATGGGATGAAACCATTTTTATTGATGGTTATCCCGGGAAATTTGTTGCGCTGGCAAGACGTCACGGCGAACAGTGGTACGTGGCAGTCGTTAATGCAGGTGAAGAGGTGAAAGATGTGGCCATCGCATTACCCATGTTTTCCGGGCAGACTATCACCCACTACTCCGACAATAAAGATCGCACGCCGCAATTGAGCAGGGTAAGCATCGGTGAAGAGGGTGAAGTCCGGCTTTCCATTCAACCGGGTGGAGGAGCGATTCTGACAAACCGGGAGTAAGGAAATCTGGCTGAGCAGCTGCGTGACACGATTGATTTCTGCTTAACAAACTCGTTTTATGAATTAATTAAAATTTATAGTATCTTTACACTCATCATTTTAAAGAAGAAGTAAAATCTTAATCATTCTATCAGACCGCCATCAATTGAGACACTAACATTGAATTATTTGACGATAATAAATATTTAATAAATTAAACAGATCATCCATGAAGAGTAAAAAAACATTTCAGATTCTTACACTGCTGCTTTTCTGCAGTGTATCCATCTCAGCTCAGAACAGGTTAATTATCGAAGCTGATCAGGGTAAACAAACTATCAACCGTCAAATCTACGGTCATTTTTCAGAACATCTGGGTCGCTGTATTTACGGAGGATACTGGGTGGGTGAAGAATCATCTGTCCCCAACACCCGCGGCATCCGCAACGACGTGGTCAATGCACTTAAGGATATCCGCATTCCTAACCTGCGCTGGCCGGGAGGATGCTTCGCCGATGAGTACCACTGGATGGACGGTATTGGTCCCCGCGAGAACAGGGCGAAAATGATCAACACCCACTGGGGTGGTGTGGTTGAAGACAACAGCTTCGGCACGCATGAGTTTCTTGATTTATGTGAACAGCTGGGCACTGAGCCCTATATCAGCGCAAACGTGGGAAGCGGCACAGTGGAAGAGATGTCCAAATGGATCGAATATGTCACCTTCGATGGTGAGAGTCCGATGGCCAACCTCCGCCGCCAGAACGGTCGTGATGAACCCTGGAAAGTAAAATACTGGGGTATAGGCAACGAAAGCTGGGGTTGTGGTGGAAATATGCGACCTGAATATTATGCCGACCTCTACCGCCATTATGCAACATACGCAAGGAATTACGGCGACAACCAGATCTATAGGATCGCCTGTGGTGCCAACGGTGGAGACTACAACTGGACCGAAACAGTGATGCAGAATGCAGGGCGACAGATGCAGGGCCTCTCCCTGCATTACTACACAGTTCCAAGAGACTGGAGCGATAAAGGATCGGCCACCAATTTCGATGAAAAGGAGTATTTCACCACCATCGAGAAGACATTGTTTATGGATGAGCTGATCACAAAGCATTCACTCATCATGGACCGTTACGATCCGCAAAAACGTGTGGGGATGATCATTGACGAATGGGGTACGTGGTATAATGTGGAGCCGGGCACCAACCCGGGATTCCTTTATCAGCAGAACACGATGCGGGATGCAGTCGTTGCCGGCATCAACCTGAACATATTCAACAGCCATAGCGATCGCGTGCAGATGGCCAATCTTGCACAGACCGTGAACGTGCTGCAGGCTGTCATCCTCACCGATGAGGAGAAAATGGTGCTCACTCCCACCTACTGGGTTTTTTATCTCTACAAGGTGCATCAGGATGCCACCCTTCTCCCCATCTCCTTCACAAGCAACCAATACAGACAAGGTGACAGGGCGATAGACGCCGTGAGCGTCTCCGCATCGAAAGATGCTGACGGAAAGATTCACATCACACTGGTGAATGCTGATCCGAATAATGAACAACGCATCAGTACACAACTGGTGGGAGCATCGGTAAAAAACATATCCGGCCAGATGCTTACCGCTGATAAGATCAATGATTACAATAGCATCGACCAGCCGTCGAAGGTGTCGGTGAAAGAGTTCAAGGGAGCATCCCTTTCCGGGAGCAACCTCTCTGTAGTGCTGCCTTCCAAATCGGTGGTGATGCTCGAATTAAAATAATCTAAAGATGAAGCAGTTAGATGAACTAAAACAACAGGTTTTCCGGGCTAACCTTGACCTGGTAGCACACGGGCTGGTCCTCTTCACATGGGGCAATGTGAGCGCTATCGACAGAGAAAAGAAGCTGGTGGTCATCAAACCTTCCGGTGTCTCCTACAACAACATGAAAGCAGAGGATATGGTGGTGGTGGATATGGATGGCAACAGGGTTGGTGGCAATTACAAGCCTTCGTCTGATACCGCCACCCACCTTGAGCTATACAAGGCGTTCCCCGATATCGGCGGAGTGGTACATACCCATTCCACCTACGCCACCGCCTGGGCCCAGGCAGGATGTGATATCCCCAATATTGGAACTACGCACGCCGACTATTTCAGCGACGCTATCCCCTGTACACGTGATATGACAGAAGAAGAAGTGAGAAGTGCATATGAGAGGGAGACAGGCAGCGTGATTATTGAACGCTTTAAGGGGCTGGATCCTTTACATATACCCGGTGTGCTGGTGAAAAACCATGGCCCTTTCTCGTGGGGGAAGGATGCAGATGAGGCTGTGTATAATGCCGTGGTGATGGAGCAGGTAGCTAAAATGGCATTCATCTCTCTGCAGGTGAACCCACAGCTTACCATGAACAGGCTGCTGATAGAGAAGCACTTCTCGCGCAAGCACGGCCCTGACGCCTATTACGGACAAAAATAATTATTAACCCAGACCGGCGATTGTTTCCTCACTATCTGAACGGATACAATCACCGATTTACAATTACCTAAATATATGGAATTTAAAAATCAGGAAGTATGGTTTGTTACAGGGGCACAACTCCTGTATGGAGGCGATGCGGTCATCACCGTCAACGCCCACTCGGAAGAGATTGTCAAAGGATTGAACGACGCCGGAACGCTGCCGGTAAAGGTGGTTTATAAAGGAACGGCCAACTCATCACCCGAGGTGGAGAAAGTGTTCAAGGAGGCCAACACGGCACCCGAATGTGTCGGCATTATCACCTGGATGCACACCTTCTCACCGGCGAAGATGTGGATCAAAGGACTGCAGAACTACCACAAGCCCCTCTTACACCTACACACACAGTTCAACAAGGAGATACCCTGGAGCGAGATAGACATGGATTTCATGAATCTCAACCAGTCGGCGCATGGTGATCGTGAGTTTGGCCATATGGTGAGCCGTATGCGTAAAAGCAGAAAAGTAGTGGTAGGCCACTGGGCCGACAGGAACGTACAGGAACGCATGGCTGTATGGATGCGTGTGGCTGCCGCCTGGGCTGATGCACAGGATATGGTGATCGTGCGCTTTGGTGACAACATGAACAACGTGGCCGTGACCGACGGAGACCGTCTGGAAGCAGAACTGCGCCTGGGGTACCATGTCGACTACTATGCAATTGGCGATCTGGTAGCATACCAGGACAAGGTGACGGATAAGGAGATTGATGAGCTGGTATCGGAATATGAACAGCTTTACACTTTCGCTGACAATTGCAAAAAAGGGGCCAAAGACCATGGCCAGGTGCGCGAGTCGGCACGCATCGAGATCGCGCTTCGCCGCTTCCTGAAGGATAAGCATGCAAAAGCGTTCACAACCAATTTCGATGCACTCCACGGTCTGAACCAGCTACCCGGTCTGGCCAGCCAGCGCCTGATGGCAGAAGGATATGGTTTCGGAGCAGAGGGTGACTGGAAGACAGCTGCCCTGCTGCGAACCATCTGGGTGATGTCGAAAGGATTAAAAGGTGGTTGCTCTTTCATGGAGGATTATACTTATCACTTCAAGGGTGAAAAGAGTGCCATATTACAGTCGCATATGCTGGAGGTCTCTCCTGCGATCACGAGTCAGAAACCGAGACTGGAGGTACACCCGCTGGGTATAGGAGGCAAAGCCGATCCCGCACGCCTGGTGTTCACGGCCGACCCCGGAACAGGACTGGCAAGCACCATCGTGGATATGGGCAATCGCTTCCGTATGATCGTCAACAATGTAGATGTGATTAAGCCGGAGGCGGCATTACCCAAGCTGCCCGTAGCCAGTGCACTATGGATACCACAGCCCAACCTGGAGATTGGCGCTGCTGCATGGATCTACGCAGGGGGAACACATCACTCAGCCTTCACCTACGCGCTGACCAACGAGTATTTTGAAGATTATGCAGATATCTCGGGCATTGAGCTGATGACGATTGACAATGATACGACCATCAACAACTTCAAGTTCGGACTCAAAGTCAATGAGATCTATTATCTGTTGAATAAATCGCTGCAATAAAAAAATTGATATGAAGAAATATGTGATAGGACTGGATTACGGCTCCGACTCTTGCCGGGCCGTCATTGCCGATGCATTGAACGGTGAAGAGATTGCCACATCGGTGAAGTATTACCCCCGCTGGAAAGAGGGAAGATATTGTGATCCGAGAAGCAACCGTTACCGCCAGCACCCCCTCGATTATATCGACGTACTGGAAGAGAGCATCCGTGAAGCACTCGCCAATGCACCTGTCGGTGTAGCAGAAAATGTAGTGGGCATGGCCTTTGACACCACCGGGTCGACACCTGTGCTGACCAATGAAGAGGGGTTGCCACTGGCGATGCTGCCTGAGTTCTCCGAAAACCCCAATGCGATGTTTGTGCTCTGGAAGGATCATACAGCGGTGAAAGAAGCCGATGAGATCAACACGCTGGCAAGGAAATGGGAGATCGACTACACAGCATATGAAGGCGGCATTTACTCATCTGAATGGGTGTGGGCCAAGATGCTGCATGTGCTGCGTGAAGATGAACAGGTAAGGAAAGCGGCCCACTCATGGGTGGAGCATTGCGACTGGCTGCCGGGGCTGATCACCGGCAACTGCAAGCCGGAGACGATGCCACGAAGCCGTTGTGCTGCGGGACATAAAGCGATGTGGCACAAGTTGTGGGGCGGACTGCCATCCGAAGAATTCCTGACAACGCTGGATCCGCTGCTTGCCGGTTATCGCTCTCGACTGTTTGAAGAGACCTATCCAAGTAATGTGAAGGTGGGACATCTCTCCGAGGAGTGGGCCGGCCGTCTGGGGCTTACTACCCGTGTGGCGGTGGCTGTCGGAGCATTCGACTGTCATATGGGTGCCGTCGGAGCACAGGTTAAACCCGGTGATTTTGTACGTGTGATTGGCACATCCACCTGTGACATCATGGCTGTACCCTATGACGAGATCGGTGAGAAGCTGATCCCGGGTATTTGTGGTCAGGTGGACGGATCGGTGATCCCAGGGATGATTGGTCTGGAGGCAGGTCAGTCAGGATTCGGTGATATCTACGCATGGTTTAAACGATTGCTTGAATGGCCGCTGCAAGAGATTGTAGGGCAGTCGACACTGCTCAATGACGAGACAAAGGAGAAGCTGATCGCAGAGGTGGCCGATGCCATTATTCCCGCGTTGACCAGGGAGGCGGAAAAAGTGCCTGTCACTGAGAGCACCATCCTTGCAACCGACTGGATGAACGGACGCCGCACCCCCGATGCGAACCAGCTGCTGCAGGGTACTATCACCGGACTGACGCTGGGCAGCTCTGCACCGCTTATTTTCAGGGCACTGGCCGAGGCTACCGCATACGGATCGAAAGCGATTATTGACCGCTTACTGGAAAATGGCATCGAGATCAAGCAGGTGGTGGGCATCGGCGGCATATCACTGAAATCACCATTCGTGATGCAGACCCTCTCCGATGTGCTGGGCATGTCGATCAAAGTAGCGAAGACAGAACAGGCCTGCGCCTTTGGAGCAGCAATGTTCGCTGCCGTCACCGCCGGGGTTTATGAGAAAGTAGAGGATGCGCAGGATGCGATGGGCCACGGATTCGCCTTTGAGTACCACCCCAACATGGAGAATCATGCATTATATAGCGAGTTATATAAGAAGTATCAACTGATGGGTAATTTCACTGAGACCCATTTTACCTGATAACAACCAAACAGATCATGAGAAAAGAATTCCCGGTGCTGCTGATCATACTGCTTTCACTCTTTGTATCAAAAGCACAGAATGCCTGTGCCAACGAGCCCGATTCAGTATATCTCTTCGCCTACGCAACAGATAAGAACTACAACCACAACGGTCTTCATTTTGCCTGGAGCCAAAACAGGGTCGATTGGCACACGATTGGTCCCGAGCATAGCTTCCTGAAAAATGATTACGGCAGATGGGGTTCGGAGAAAAGGATGCTGACTCCTTTTCTCTACCGTTCCGTAGATGGCATGTGGCACTGTGTATGGAGCCTGAACGAAAGAGATGGCGCCTTTGGACATTCTTCCTCTCCCGATCTGATACGGTGGGGACGACAGTCTTATCCGCCGGTGATGAACGACGGGAACTGCCTCTCACCCTTGATTACTTACGACGACTCTTCCGGATACTACACCATTGCATGGTTAAGCGAACCGGAGGGTGAGAAAAGGGTGTTTTCCACCACAACCAGGGATTTCAAGGCCTATGGCCCCACCACGGGGTCAGCGGCCCTCCCCGGGTTGAGGGATAGTGCGGTGATCGCAGGAAAGAGTGAGACAGGTACACTGCACAGGGTAGCATGGAAGAGCGTGAAGGAGTTGATAACGACACAGCAGCTGGCCTCATACAAAGCGAGCCTATATGGCGAAACCACCCAATCCGATCCCGAACGGTTTGCATCGTTAAAGACGGTCGATGTCCTGATCAGGGCGGATGGGACAAGGAGTAAGGAGATAAGTGATCTGTTGCTCGGCATCTTCTACGAAGACATCAACTACGCTGCTGATGGCGGCCTATATGCCGAGCTGATACAAAACAGGGGGTTTGAATACAGTCTGAGCGATAAGCTTGGAAGTGATAAAAGCTGGAATAGCCGCAAAGCGTGGAGGGTGACCAATGCAGATTCTTTCAGTATTGACACCGTGGCACCCGTCCATCCCAACAACAAACATTATGCTGTAATGCAGGTCGACACTAAAGGCGTCTCTCTCATCAATGAGGGCTTCAACGGTATCCCGGTCACAGCAGGAGAAAAATACAACTTCTCTGTTTTTGCCCGTACACCTGAATCCGACAAGGGCAGTCTCATCATCCGTCTGACAGATAAAGAGGGCAACATCATCGGAGAGGCACAAACAAAGAAACTGGGCAGCAACTGGAAGAAACAGGAAGTGGTGCTGGTGGCAAGCAAAACAGTCACAGATGCAAGGCTGCTCATTGAGCCGCAATTGAGGGGCAGGGTTGATCTGGATATGATCTCCCTCTTCCCGAAAAAGACCTTCAGGGGGCGCCGTAACGGGTTGAGAGCCGACCTGGCGCAGACGCTGGCCGACATGAAACCACGTTTCATGCGTTTCCCCGGTGGGTGCGTGGCGCACGGTGACGGACTTGAGAATATTTATCACTGGAAAAACACCATCGGACCGCTGGAAGCGCGTAAACCACAACGCAACATCTGGGGCTACCACCAGTCTTTCGGATTGGGTTATTTCGAATATTTTCAGTTCTGTGAAGATATCGGTGCTGAACCAATCCCTGTGATAGCTGCCGGCGTGCCGTGTCAGAACTCAGGTCACCATGGCTGTGCGCTGGGTGGACAGCAGGGAGGCATCCCTATGAGCGAAATGGATCAATACGTGCAGGATGTGCTCGACCTGATTGAATATGCAAATGGGGACGAAAAAACGGTATGGGGACGGAAACGTGCTGAGGCGGGTCATCCGGAACCGTTCAACCTGAAGTATATTGGTGTGGGCAATGAGGATCTGATCACCGACATCTTCGAGGAGCGGTTCACCATGATCTACAATGCCGTGAAGGAGAGGTATCCCGATATTACTGTGATTGGTACAGTCGGACCCTTCTTTGAGGGTACAGATTATGTGGAGGGGTGGAAGCTGGCAGACAAACTGAACATCCCCATCGTGGATGAACATTACTACAATCCCCCGGGATGGTATATCCACAACCAGGATTTTTATGACAAGTACGACCGGACTAAATCGAAGGTCTATCTGGGTGAGTTCGCCGCACACCTCCCCGACAGAGCCAGCAATATTGAAACGGCCCTGGCAGAGGCTCTTCACCTGTGTAATGTGGAACGCAACGGGGATATTGTGTTGATGACCTCCTACGCACCGTTGCTGGCAAAGGAAGGATATACGCAATGGAACCCCGACCTGATCTATTTCAACCACAATGAGGTGAAACCGACAGTGGGATATTACGTACAGCAACTGTTCGGGCAGAATAGCGGTGATGAGTATATCTACAGTGGGATAGCGCTCTCAAGCGAGAGGGATGATGTGGCGAAGCGTATCGCGAAATCGATTGTCCGTGACAGCAACACTGGTGATGTCATTGTGAAGCTGGTCAACCTGCTCCCCGTAGCGGTCAACGCGACGATCGATCTCTCCGGCATTGGCCTCACGGAAAGGAATGCAACAAAAACGGTGCTGACCGGGAGTCCCGACGACAGGAGTGCGAAGCCGGTTACTGAAGAAGTAGTGATGGGAGAAAAGTGCGAGCTGCCCCCCTACTCATTCTCGGTGTTAAGAATAAAACAATCACGCTGACATATACTCAACGGTGATGAAAAAAAATAAAAGAATCAACGCAACATATACTAACAGGATGAAAAGAAGAATACTAAGCCGGATACTGCTCTTATTTATCTGTGCCCCACTGATAACAGCACAGGAGAGCACAAAACTGCAATATTTCAGGTTGCAGGATGTCACACTCCTGGATAGTCCTTTCAAACATGCACAAGAGTTGAACAAACAATACCTGCTCGAGCTTGATACTGACCGTCTGCTTGCTCCTTTCCTGAGGGAAGCTGGGCTGCCTGAAAAGGCGGGCAGCTATACCAACTGGGAGAACAGCGGACTTGACGGTCATATCGGAGGGCACTACCTCTCTGCCCTGTCACTGATGTATGCCTCCACCGGTGATGAGGAGATCGGAAGCCGCCTCAGATATATGATCAGCGAGCTGAAACGATGTCAGGATGCCAATGACAACGGATACATCGGAGGTGTCCCGGGTGGGGAAACCATGTGGGAGGAGATTGCGTCGGGAAGGATCAATGCCGGCAGCTTCAGCCTGAATGACAAATGGGTACCTCTTTACAACATTCACAAAACCTATGCCGGGCTGAAGGATGCATGGGTCACTGCAGGCGTGGCAGAGGCAAAAGAGATGCTTGTAAAAATGAGCGACTGGGCCATCAGGCTTGTCGCCAACCTGACAGAGGATCAGATACAGGATATGCTTCGCAGTGAACATGGCGGGCTGAATGAGACATTCGCCGACGTGGCAGCGATCACAGGAGACGAAAAATACCTGAAGCTGGCGCATCAGTTCTCGCATCAGTTGATACTGGATCCTCTGATTCAACAACGGGATGAGCTCACCGGAAAGCACGCCAACACACAGATACCAAAAGTGCTGGGGTTTAAACGCATTGCCGACCTTGAAGGGAACCAGTCGTGGGAGCAAGCGGCCCGTTTTTTCTGGGAGACGGTAGTAGAGAACAGGTCAGTATCCATTGGCGGCAACAGCAGCTCCGAACACTTTCATCCTACAGATGATTTCTCCAGGATGATCACCAGCATCGAAGGTCCGGAGACCTGCAACACCTACAACATGCTGCGTCTGTCCAAAATGTTGTATCAGACATCGAAAGAGAAAAAGTATATCGATTATTACGAACGTGCACTCTATAACCATATTCTCTCAACACAAAATCCACGCACGGGAGGTCTGGTCTATTTCACGCAGATGCGTCCAGGGCATTATCGCGTCTATTCGCAGCCCCACACAAGCATGTGGTGTTGCGTGGGATCGGGGATAGAGAATCATTCGAAATATGGGGAAATGATCTATGCAGAGAGTGATGATACGTTGTTTGTGAACCTTTTTATCCCATCCTCGCTTCGATGGCGCGAAATGAATACAGAGATCATACAGGAAAACAGTTTTCCTTATGAAGGAAAAACCCGGTTTACAATCAATCCCCGCAGAAGGAAGCGTTTTACACTGCAACTACGCCATCCGGAATGGGTTGCAGAGGGAGAGGTGAAGATCACAGTGAACGGGAAAGCGTTTCCGGTAGAGCAAATCAACGGTTATATCCCCATCAGCAGACGATGGAAGAAAGGAGACCGCGTGGTGATGGAATTGCCGATGAGCATCAGGGCTGAGCAGCTCCCCGACAAATCAAATCATTACTCATTCGCATACGGGCCGCTGGTACTAGCCGCCGCGACAGGCACGGAAGATATGACCGGTCTGTTTGCCGATGACAGCAGAGGTGGTCATATTGCACACGGCACTCAGATCCCGCTGAACAGGATGCCCATAGTAGTGGGCAACCCCGATGAGATGGCTTCTTTTGTCACCCCGGTAGCAGGAAAACCGCTCACATTTCGTTTATCGAACCTCTATCCAACACAGTTTGACACAGGAATGGAGCTGACACCCTTCTTCAGCCTGCACGAATCGCGCTATATCATCTACTGGCCTCAGGCGACGGTGGAGGAAGCAGAAGAGATCCGCCTCAGGATGGAAATAGCAGAGGTTGGACGATTGAAACTGGATGAGTTCACTGAGGACAGGGTGGTATGCGGTGAACAACAACCGGAGTCGGATCACTTTATTAAAACAGAAAAGTCACATACGGGCATCATTGAAGATACCCATTGGCGTGAAGCAAGCGGTTGGTTCAGCTATGAACTGAAAAACAGTGCGCGCAAAGCACGTTTTCTCTATCTCTCCTACTTTAATGGGGACCCGTCACGCATCTTTGATATTCTGATCAATGAGGAACCGGTGAAATCACTCTCACTGACTGGTGGTAAAGGGATGAATCTTCAGGTGCTACACATACCTATTCCTGATACATTGACCGGTGAAGAGACCCTTACAATAAAAATTGCCGCCACACCCAACAGCATGACGGCAAAAATTGCAGAGGTTCGTCTCCTCTCTCAATCAATGTTGGAGGAAGAGTAACCCTCCCTTTAAATATATTCGTCACCGTAACGGAATTTCACATCCGTCACGAAATGTTTGATACGCTGCTCCTCACTTTTCCTGCAAATAAGCAGGACATTATCAGACTCCGCCACGATATAATCGTCGAGCCCCTGTAAAACAACCAGCTTGTCTTCACTCATGGCTACTACATTGTCGTTGCTTTCAATAAACATTGCCTTACAGTTCAGACTGGCATTGTTGTTCTCATCACAATGAGATATCTCGTGCAGTGAACCCCATGTCCCCAGATCACTCCATCCGAAGTTGGAGATATTTACATAAACGTTATCGGCCTTTTCCAGTACCCCGTAATCGATGGATATATTTGGACAGAAAGGGAAGCTTACATCCACGAACTGCTTCTCCTGAGGTGTGTTGAACAGTTCTTTCCCCTCGTTGAATTTCTGAATGATATCGGGAAGGTACTTTCTGAATGCATCGATAATACTATTCACATTCCACAGGAAAATACCGGAGTTCCACATGAACTCACCACTCTCTACAAATTTCCTGGCCAGCTCAAGGTTGGGTTTCTCGGTAAAGGCTTTCACTTTCTGGATGCCATCCGTGGAACTTTCCTCCACCTGGATGTAACCATATCCTGTCTCAGGCCTGCCGGGCATAATACCCAGGGTAAGCAGCACCGGGTTTTCGGCCACGAACGCCAATCCCTTTTTTATATCATTGGCAAACTGATCCTCATTCATGATCAGATGATCGGAGGGAGCCACGATAATATTGGCATGCGGATTGACAGCCCTTATCCTGAATGATGCAAAGGCAATGGCAGGGGCGGTGTTCCTTCTCAACGGTTCCAGTAAAAGCTGATTCTCCTTTAACTCGGGCAGCTGTGCTCTTGTCATTTCAGCATAGATATCGTTGGTAACGATATAGATATTTTCCGGAGGCACAATTTTACTGAACCGATCGTAGGTACTTTGCAGCAATGATCGTCCTGTACCAAAAAAATCAAGAAACTGTTTGGGTTTATCCTCCTTACTAAAGGGCCAGAAGCGGCTTCCCACACCGCCACTCATAATTACGCAATAATTATTATTGTTTCTCATTACTAAGATTGTATATGATTATAAAAGTGATATGTATTTCGTTTCCAAACATTCATTTTTCAAGATTGACGCTATATGAATAACATCTTCGTGTGACAATTTGTTTTACCCCTCCATGTTTTTACCCTTAAAGATACAAAACTATAGAGAATCCTGTGAGAAAAAGGGGATGAATTAGATAAAAAAATGAGCGTTAATATGTGTAATCCCGAAATTTTGCTTACTTTTGCACTCACTTTTCTACAATGCCCAGATGGCGGAATTGGTNNGTTCGATCCCGGCTCTGGGTACTTTAAATCCTCTATAACAAGCTTTACGACAAACTGTTATAGAGGATTTCTCTTTGACCCCGTACACTCCTCATATTTAAAAGGATTAATAGGCACTTGGTATAGACTTGGTATAGACTACGTTTGCAGTAAGTCCCACTCCGATTACTTCAAACTATTAAGATTAAGTTCATCAAACACTTTTTCAAGCTCTTTGAGACTCATACCAGAAGCATCAAGAGAAACAATATAGCGATCAGACACAAGGGTGGTAATTTCAGAATTGACCCAGTCATCTTGTTTGTTCTCCGACACAGTAGCTCGATTTCCATTAAATTTTGTAGTTTTCGTGTAACCAGTTTCTGTCTGCTGTTCAGTATCGACAGATAGGGTCATTACGTACATAGCCACCATGGCGGCACCAGTTTCACCGGCACCATCCATAACCGAGACCTCAACACTCTTTCCCTCACCATCGCTGTAGCTAGCCTGTCCACTATTCACACCCATCATCTGCGACTCACCCACGGTGAAACTACTACGTTTCATACCTGCCAGCGTCTCAGGAAACACTGCTTTAATCTCGTCATTTGTAAGTGGGGTCTTTGTCACCAGCTTCTCCTGAGTCTTCTCCCAGTCTTTAGCAGCGTCCGCCGCCTTATTAAGATTTCTTAGCCCTCCAATAGTTTCTGAGATACCCGTAGAAGCGCTTTCATCATCTTCCGAAGACTTGTTACCACCGCATGAAATTAGCATACCACCAATCATCATACTAATAAAAAAATGTTTTAATTGCATGGAGTTAAATGTTTAAATGATTAACTAACTGTTAAATAACTTACACATATAATAAAACATCTATTAACAAAATAAGGTTCACAAATCTGAAAATAATTCACAATAATGAGTCCACTTCACATAGTGATGCTATTGTTTTGTATAAATTCCGTCAATTTATTAATTGATATCTGGGCACACCTTTAATTATCTAAAACGATGGAATCAAATGGTTACATGTTTTTGTTTATCGTTAGTAATTAAACAGGCACAAAAAAAACCACCCGGAAGGGTGGCTTTTCAGTAAAAGCTGAAATATCAGCTTATTTGATTTTCTTGTATCCATAGACAGCTCTACCACCCAACTCCTCCTCAATGCGGAGCAACTGGTTGTACTTGGCCATACGGTCGGAGCGGCTCAGTGAACCGGTCTTGATCTGTCCGGCGTTGGTGGCTACAGAGATATCGGCGATAGTCGCATCTTCCGTCTCACCTGAACGGTGTGAGGTTACACTGGTGTAGCCGTTTCTGTGAGCCATCTCAATTGCGTTCAGCGTTTCGGTGAGTGTTCCAATCTGGTTCACCTTGATCAGGATCGAGTTGGCGCATCCCATTTTGATCCCCTTTTCAAGGAAATCGACATTGGTCACGAACAGGTCATCACCTACCAGCTGGCATTTGTCACCAATCTTATCGGTAAGCAGCTTCCATCCCTCCCAGTCAGCTTCATCCATACCATCCTCGATTGAATCAATCGGATATTTGGAGATCAGCTCAGCCAGATAGTCAACCTGCTCCTGACGTGAACGCTTTTTACCTGTGGCACCTTCAAACAAAGAGTAATCGTATACACCATCTTTGTAGAACTCAGAAGCAGCGCAGTCGAGGCCGATCATCACATCTTTTCCCGGCTCGTAACCTGCATTCTTCACCGCGGTAAGTATTGCTTCAAGTGCGTCCTCGGTTCCACCTGCAAGATTGGGGGCGAATCCGCCTTCATCACCAACAGCTGTGCTCAACCCTCTGTCGTGAAGTACTTTCTTCAGTGAGTGAAATACTTCAGCGCCCATGCGCAAGCCTTCACTGAAAGAGTTGGCACCCACGGGACGAATCATGAATTCCTGAAACGCGATAGGAGCGTCTGAGTGTGAACCTCCATTGATGATGTTCATCATTGGTACAGGCAGCACATATGTGTTGGTACCGCCGATATAGCGATAAAGAGGCAGTCCCAGATAGTTTGCAGCCGCTTTGGCAACAGCCAGTGACACGCCAAGAAGAGCATTTGCTCCGAGGTTCGATTTTGTCTTCGTACCATCGAGTTCGATCATTTTGCCATCGATCTGAGTCTGTTCAAGCACATTCATCCCCAATAAAGCAGGTGCAATCACATCGTTGATGTTGGTCACTGCTTTCAATACACCTTTACCAAGGTAACGACCTTTATCTCCGTCGCGAAGCTCCAGCGCTTCGTTCTCACCTGTGGAAGCACCCGATGGAACAGCTGCACGGCCAAAAGCACCTGACTCTGTTACTACATCTACTTCAACGGTAGGATTACCTCTTGAATCCAATACTTCCCGTCCTAAAATACTTACAATTCTCATGTTGTTGAATTTTATAATAAAATAATTTTGTTCTAAGCTATGTGATTATAATATAAGCCGATACCTGTAAACAAATGGCTGAAATATTCGCTTACAAATATACATATTTTTTTGTAAAAGAGATCGTCCGGAGATAGAAAGTTAGGTTAAATGTTAATAATGAAAAGAAACATAACAACCGTTGTATTCATAGGAACTATAAAGCTGACCCATTTACTGATGCAATGAGAACACTCAGATTTGAGGTGAGCAGCTTCACCGCAATTGCCATCAGGATTACTCCGAAAAATTTACGCAGAATATAGGCGCCACTTTCCCCCAACAGTTTTTTCACCAAATCTAAATATCTCAAAACAAGATAGACGATGATCAGATTTAAAACCACTGCAATAATGATGTTGAGTGTGTGATACTCTGCCCTCATGGAGAGCAGAGTGGTAAAACTTCCAGGACCGGCAATCAGGGGGAACACCACCGGGAACAGGGTGGAGGAGTTGTCTGTGCTGGTACTGTCGTTCTTGAATATCTCCACACCAAAGATCATTTCAATGGAAAGAATCAGGAGGACAAAAGCTCCGGCAACAGCAAAAGCGGAGATATCCAGCTGAAAGAGCTTCAGTATCCATTCTCCGACGAACAGGAAACCAACAAGTATAAATAATGAATAAGATGCTGCCTTCTCCGGATGAATCGTTTTATTCTGACTTCGCAGATTCAGAAAAATAGGTACTGATCCCGTTACATCAATAATAGCAAACAAGACCAGAAAAGCACTGATTATTTCAACAACATTGATAGACATCATAACACCACTGTTTTAGAATAAAGAAAGTAAACCCTTACATTTTGATCACAAAATTATAAAATAACGTGCTATTATCCAAAACGAATTTCAACATTTGTCAACAACATTGGATATTTTTTCATAAAGAAAAGGATCAGGATGTGAATAGTTGAGATATTTGATAATTCTGAACGCGTTAAAATGCTGAAAAAAGCGCTTCTGAAACGTAGCCAATGAAGCACTGTTCCTGTTGCAATCGGCTACCTCATCAATGAAACCGGTCATTTGCAGAAAGTCAACCAATGAGCTGTCCAGTTCAGTGATCATGACGTTCACATCCTCACTCTTCATCCCGAAAAAAGAATCCTTCATTCCGAAGAGGCGTTTTAATTCATAAAATGATTTTCTGGAATAGACCCTCATGATCCCGTCCGGCTCCTCCATTATTTTCTGCAATGCAGGCCCCGTACCAAAAGGTACCCGTTGGGAGAGACGGGCCATAGGATAGACAAAGGTATCATTCAGTTCTTTCACATTTCCCAGTGCAAACACTTTCTGCAGGAAATAGAAGTCTTCCCCACCCTGCTGGCGTCCCATCCCTCCCACACGCACATAAGCATCGGCAGCAACGGCAAAGGCAGACCCGATGGTGTGGTAATAGTAGGGGAAACCGGTCTGCCTCAGCATCTCCCGGTAATAGCGGATATAATCCTCATATTGTCTCACAGCATGCACGGGAAGCAGGTCATCCATCTCCACCCGATGGAAGAAATTATGCAAGGTAACGTTCAAACTGTTATCGGCTGAAAAAGCGCTATAGATGGAATCAAGGAAATGATCCGATACGGTGCAGTCGGCATCCAGAGATATGATAATCCCGCCGGGGTTATTATTGTGCAGAAAATGAGTCACTGCAAGATCCATCCCAATTTTACGTGCCAGCCCCACACCCGCATGCTTTCTCGGTAATCGCTCAAACAACAGGGAAAAAAAATGGAACCCGGGCTCATTATACTTTTCCGCGAAAAGGAGGGTCTGTTCGTAAGAGAGCCGGTTTTGCAGCACACCCTTTTCATCGGATTGTTCACCCGAATTAAAAACAATCACAGTCAGCAGATTTACGTTCGGCCGCACAGTGGCACGCAGACTGTGCAGGGTGTCAAAAAGAGCGGGTTCATTGAAGCAGGGAATCACAACAATCACCTCCGCATTCACCTCCGCAGGAAGAGCAATGCGATTGTACTCAGGCTTCTGTCGTTCGGTATAGGGTTTCCAATGTTTCATGGGAAACAGTTAACGGGTAAAAAATAAGGTTCTTTTTCCAAAGAACCTTATCGTTATAAGTATGCTGATGCGGGCTATTTCTTCTCTTCAGCAGACGATGTAGCCGTTACCGGTCCATATTTACTGTTCAGGAACTCAACCACGTCGTTGGTAATGTCATATTTCTTATCGGCGTAAAGAACAGTACTTGTTGTTCTGTTGCTGAAAATAATCTCGTAGTTCTTGTTCTTATTAAATTCTATCATCCTGGATTTAATGGTATCCTCCATCTGGATATTCATTTTCTCCTGTTCCAGCATGAACTCCTGTGTCAATCGTTCAGCCAGTTGCTGATACTCCTGGTTCATTTGCACGATACGCTCCTGCTCCTGTTGTGCTCTCTCCTGACTAAGGAAAGCGTTGTTGCGCAATTTGCGCTCAAACTCCTGTGCAGCTGAATTGATCTGATTCTCTCTCTGATTCAGCGTGGCACGTGTGCTCTCTTCTTTTCTCAGCAATGATTCATTCAGGTCTTTGGCGAAATTGTAATTAAACAACAGCGAATCCACGTTCACATAGGCGATGGGCAAGGTGACAGAAGAATCGTTCAGCAAGACGGAAAGATCTCTCCCTGAGGTCCCATTAACAGATGAGTTGGAGGTGAAATGTAAGATGTAAAGAATAATTAGTGCAACCGCCAACACTCCGCTGACGATGTAAGGAGTAGAATTCTTCATTTTAAGGGTATTTATAAATTTTCTGATTTCAATAATTTCTCTATCGGATTCTCTCTACTGTTCATTTCAGCATCCTGTGATGTGGCACATTGAATACCCCTATCCTGCAATGCTTTACATTCTCCGATATGGATACTGGCGAATTCACCCTTTCTGGTGAAAAAGACGCGTACTCCCATCAACAAAATGGCGATGAACAAGATAACGATACCCAGAAGCAGCATTTTTAACATAATGTTCAATTTTTACGTCGCAAAGATAGTCTAAATAGCCAATTATAAAAGAATTTTTCTCTTTAAAGATACTAAATATTTTGTCCGGGCGCTTTTTTTCTTGTATTTTTAGCAGCTACAAAACTAACAAAAAAGAGAATATGACAATAAAAGAGCTACAACCGTCCGCAATCTGGGGTTATTTCTACGATATTACACAAATCCCGAGACCATCTAAAAAAGAGCAGAGGATTCTTGCCTACCTGCTCGATTTTGCCAAACAACACAATCTGGAGGCAAAACAGGACAAAGCAGGAAACATCCTTATCACCAAGCCGGCCACCAAAGGCAGGGAGGATGCACCAACAGTTATCCTGCAAGCACATGTCGACATGGTGTGTGAGAAAAACGCTGATGTAACGCACGATTTTGACAATGACCCCATTGAGACCATTATTGAAGGAGACTGGATCAAAGCCAACGGTACCACCCTTGGCGCTGACAATGGAATAGGTGTAGCGGCACAGCTCTCACTGCTGGCGGCAGATGACATTGCCCACGGCAAGATTGAAGCACTCTTCACGGTAGATGAAGAGACGGGACTCACAGGTGCCTACTCACTCGAAAAAGATTTTCTTTCCGGCAACATCCTTATCAATCTGGATACAGAGGAGGAAGGTGAGGTATATATTGGTTGTGCCGGTGGAAAAGGAACCAGAGCCTATTTCAAGTATAAGGAGAAAGAGGCACCCAAGAAATATTTCTGGTTCAGGGTAGAAGTGAAAGGGCTTCGTGGAGGACATTCAGGAAGTGACATAGATAGTGGACTCGGCAATGCCAACAAAATACTCACCCGCTTCCTGCACTCCCTGATGCGAAAAAAGTATGATCTGATCCTCTCTGAAATAGGCGGAGGCAACCTGCACAACGCCATACCCCGTGAAGCGCATGCAATTCTTGGCGTAAAAGAGAGATACAAGGAGGATATCAGAGTGAAATTAAACACATTCCTGGCAGACGTGCAGGAGGAGTACAGACAAACGGAGCCCAATCTTGACATCCACCTGGAATCGGTGCAGATACCCTCGACGGTGATCAACAGGAAGGCTGCGGAGAAACTGATCCTTGCCTTGTACGCCTGTCCTCACGGGGTCATCGGCATGAGCAGAGATATACACGGACTGGTAGAGACCTCCACGAACCTGGCATCGGTGAAAATGATCGATAATCATCTGATAGAGGTGGGAACCAGCCAGCGCAGCTCCGTGGAGTCACAGAAGGATTATGTGGTGAATATGGTTTCATCGCTCTTCAATCTGGCCGGAGCGAAGGTAACTCACAGCGAGGGTTATCCGGGATGGAAGCCCAATCCCGACTCTTCAATCCTTAAATTGGCGGAGGATGTCTACAAAGCACTTTACAATAAAAAAGCGAAGGTGAAAGCGATCCATGCAGGCCTGGAGTGCGGCCTCTTCCTTGAAAAATATCCCAATCTCGATATGATCTCTATCGGGCCGGACATGACAGATGTACACTCACCCGACGAAAAGATGAAGATCTCTTCGGTGGGGAAGTTCTGGGACTATCTTGTTAAGATAGTGGAAGCAGTCTGATCAATGGGAAACGATGCGCTGCCTGGTTGTCATATTGCTTTTTTTGTTCATCGGCAAGTCTGCTCTCTTTTGCCAGAACGATTTCCGCATTATGTTCTACAATGTGGAGAACCTGTTTGACACAAAAGATGATTCACTCAAGAACGATGACGACTTCCTGCCGGATGGCTATATGCGCTGGACGCCATGGAAGTACCGGGAAAAGCTACGCAATATCACCCGGGTAATCACCGCCTTGGGTGGTATGCGTTCACCCGCGCTGGTTGGACTCTGCGAAGTAGAGAACGACAGTGTTCTCTACGATCTGACAAAACGCTCTCCGTTGAGGGTGCAGGAATATGAGTATATCATCACCCGTTCACCCGATGAGAGAGGCATAGATGTAGCTTTGCTCTATCAGCGGGATCAGTTCAGATTACTTGACACCACCGAATATGAAATCAAACTCAGCGGCAGAAGGAGAAGGGCAACCCGCAACCTGCTGCATGTTGTCGGAGAGATCATCAGCGGCGACACACTCGACCTGTTTCTTTGTCATTTCCCTTCGCGCAGCGACGGGAAACGCGTGTCAGAACGCTCACGGATAGAGGCAGCGGCACTCTTGCGATCAAAAACAGATAGCCTGCTAATGCGGCGGGAGAATGCCAATATCATCATTATGGGAGATTTCAATGATCACCCTGACAACAAGAGCCTGCGCAGGACACTCAATGCCGGGAGTATTCAAAGCAGACTCAGGAGCGATGAACTCTATAATCTATTCTACCACTCAGCCCGTGAAGGGGAATACGGCACCTACAAATACCAGGGTAAATGGGAGGTGCTCGATCAGTTTATTGTAACCGGCAACCTACTGATGGAAAAAAGCCCAGTTCAGGTGAAAGAGAAAAAGGCGCATATCTTCAGGACAGCGTTCCTGCTGGAGGAGGATAAACGCTATTTTGGTAAAAAACCATACAGAACGAACACAGGTCCGCGTTATTTGGGAGGCTTCAGTGACCACCTGCCCATATATATGGATTTATTAATCCGGAACTAACTTTTGCTGATTAGCAGCAATCGTTTTACAAAACTTTATCTTAAAATTCTTAGCTACTTCGGCAAATTAATCATACATTTGCAACATATGTGCATAGCATTATAACATCCAAACAAATTACACGTATGAATCCACTTCTTATTAACTTAAACGGCTGGGAAATACCCATCATAGTTTTGGCGGTTCTTATCCTCTTCGGCGGAAGAAAAATCCCTGAATTCATGAAGGGATTGGGAAAAGGGATCAACAGCTTCAAGAAAGGTCTTCATGATATTGAAGAAGACATCAAGACCGATTCTACTGACAATAATTCAACAACCGGTAACAAGTAACAAAACGACCGCGTATCTTTAAAAAGATACCCCTATGTTACTTTAAAACTTTCCCATTCTCGATCACAACCTGCTCTTCATAGGTTGTTTTCGGGAATTATAATCTTCTATAGATCAGGATTTAAATGGCAGAGAAAGAAATGTCCTTTTGGGATCATCTGGAGGAATTCCGATGGACGATTATTCGTACTTTTATTGCTATTCTCACTTTTTCGATATTGGGATTTATCCTTATCCCGCATATCTTCGATTCTATTATTCTTGCTGCCCGTTCTTCAGATTTTATCACCTATCGCTTTTTTGAGAAAGCGGGGGAATTTATCCCTTTCCTTCCTGATTTCTCGGCCGATTCATTTGATGTTGAGATACTCAATATCAATATGACCACGCAGTTCATGACCTATATCTCCACCTCTTTTTCATTCGGCGTACTATGCACGATTCCTTATATATTGTTTGAATTGTGGAGATTCATCAGTCCGGCACTCTATGAGAACGAAGCCAGAGGTGTGAAGTCCGCCTTTGCTTTCGGTGGTATCATGTTCGTGATTGGATGTCTGGTAGGTTACTTCGTTGTGTTCCCTCTGATTTTCCGGTTCCTCATCACGTTTGAACTGAGTGCGTCCATCGAAAACATGATCTCACTCGACTCCTACATGAGTAACTTCTATACCCTCATCCTAATCATGGGACTGGTCTTTGAACTGCCTCTGGTATTCTGGCTACTCTCCAGCCTGGGACTGATTTATAGGCCCTTTTTCAGAAAATACCGCCGTCACGCCGTGGTGGGAGCACTACTGCTGGCAGCATTCATCACTCCCTCAGGAGATCCGTTCTCTCTGTTTGTGGTCACGGTACCTCTCTACGCACTGTGGGAGATAAGTGCTTTTGTGGTAAAAAAGGAACCGGCTGCAGAAGAGGATGATGATGAAGAGAATCTCCCCTCAGTGACTGATTAAGAGTGGCTCCATCAGGCGCCGCTGTTCACGATCACCTTGCCAAAAGGAGTGAATGCCAGTTTCATCAGTTTAAAATGCTGGTTACCAAAAGGGATACCGATGATAGTGATATAAAAAAGAAGGCCGAAAAGCAGATGTGTAAGCAAGATGGGCAGGCCTCCCACAAAAAACCAGATCACGTTCATCAATAGAGAGATGCATCCGGAGGAAGATCCTTTGTGTACCACCTTCTTGCCGAAAGGCCATAATGCCAGCTCTGCCATCTTTAATGACTGAATACCGAAAGGAATACCGACAATAGTAATCATCAGGGCCACACTCGCCAACACGTACTCGATGGCAATAAATACACCGCCGAAGACTACCCAGATAATATTTCCAACTGTTTTCATATACTATGATCCTATCTTACAGCAATCACCTCTATTTCAACCAGTGCATTTTTGGGTAGTGTCTGCACGGCAAATGCAGAACGGGCTGGGAAGATACCGCTGAACTGTGCGGCATACACTTCATTCATTCCTCCGAAAAGAGACATATCATCCAGAAATACGGTTGTTTTGACTATATTTTCCATGCTAATTCCTGCCGCAGTAAGCACCGCCCTGATATTGGAGAAGATCTGGGTTGTCTGCTCTTTAATACCTCCGGCAACCAAATCAGCTGTTGCCGGATCGATGGGCAGCATCCCCGATAAGAAGAGCATCCCGTTTGCCTCTACAGCCTGGCTGTAAGGACCGATCGCTGCGGGTGCATTTTTTGTTGTAATTTCTTTTTTGATCATTGTGATTTGTTTTTATTGTTTTCAGCAGTAGGCGATAAGCAATAAGCAATCGACTTTCAGCTGGATTGTTTATTCTTAATTATATTCTCACCCCTCTCTGCCTTACCACCTCGTAAATGAGCACACCTGCCGCTACAGAAACGTTGAGCGACTGGATAGTTCCAGTCTGTGGTATCCGCACCAGTTCATCGCTCACGCGCAGATTGTCGGCAGCAACACCCATATCCTCTGCACCCATTACAATGGCTACCGGCACGGTGAAATCTGATTCGGTATAATAGCTGGCTGCCTTCTCCGTGGCTGCCACCACCTTTATCCCGCTGTTCCTGAGGAAGACGATTGCTTCTTTCAGGCTCTGCTCACGACAGACAGGGATGGTGTGCAGTGCACCGGCAGAGGTCTTGATGGCATCGGCGTTCACCGTAACACTTCCCCGTTCGGGGATTACGATCGCATCTACCCCCGCCACCTCACAGGTACGGGCGATAGCTCCGAAATTGCGCACATCGGTCAACCCGTCCAAGACGAGAATAAACGGCGTCTTACCCTCCTCATAGAGCATCGGTACAATATTTTCCAGTCTCTGGTAAGTGACGGCAGATGTGAAAGCGATCACACCCTGATGGTTCTTCCGTGTGAAACGGTCGATACGTTCCACAGGCACCTTCTGCATCGGGATCTCATAGGTGCGGAGCAGCTGCAAGAGTTCCATAAACAGGTCACCCGACAGCTCCCGCTTGACCATCACCTTATCAATATCCTTACCTGCTTCTATCGCTTCAATCACGGCACGGATGCCAAAAATCATCTCTTTTTCCTTCATATTTTTTTATTATTTCTTTATAATCCCAGCATGACCCGCGCATTCTCCACAGCTTGTACGGAGATCTCAGCGCCGCTCAGAATCCGGGCAATTTCACTGATTCTCTCATCCGGCGTCAGCTCTTTTATATGTGTTGTCACTTTCTCTTTCGATTCCTCTTTAAAGACCACGAAATGAGTATCTCCCTTTGAAGCTATTTGCGGCAGATGAGTGATCCCTATCACCTGCATCTGCCTGCTCATCTCTCTCATGATAGCGCCCACCCTGTCAGCAACCTCACCTGAGGTACCGGTATCAATCTCATCGAAGATAATGGTGGGCAGTGCCGTTGCACCTGCAATCATTGCCTTTATACAGAGCATCAGCCGCGATATCTCACCGCCCGATGCAATCTGAGAGACAGGCTGAAGGGCACTGTTCTTATTGGCTGAGAAAAGGAATTGCACGCTGTCCATCCCTGTGGCATCAACCGGATGCTTTGGTTTGAGCTCACAACGAAAACGGGTGTTGGGCATCTTCAGGTAACCCAGCTTCTCAATCAGCTCTTTTTCCAATGCTGGGATCGCTGCCTGTCGCTTCCTACTCAGCAGATTCGCCCTGACCCACATTTCTGACTCCTTTTCCTCCGCCTCCTTTTCCATTGCAGCCAGCTGCTCATCCAGCGAATCGATGTCCGCCAGCTTGATACCCAGCTCTTCCCGTAACTGAATCAGTTCACCGACACTATTGACAGAATGCCTCTGTTGTAAATCATAAATGGTGCTTAACCGCTCTTCCAGCTGCTGCTGACGGGCCGGATCGAACTCCACCACTTCAAACATCCGGGAAGCCTCTTCACGCACATCTTTCAGGTCAATATAGGCCGACTCCACGCGGGCGACCAGCTCCATTACCCCGGGATAGACACGCTGCACACCCTCCAGGGTTTCTCTCACGGATCGCAACATCGATTCTACATTCTGCTCACCACCCGACAGGAGTGATGTAGCCGCAAACAGTCCTGACTTGATCTCTTCAGAGTGTGTAAGTGCTTCCAGCTCCGTTTCCATTTTCTCCTGCTCCTCAGGCTCCAATGCGGCTTCCAACAACGCAGTATACCGGAAACGGAGGTAGTCTTCCTCCTCCCTGTTTTTCTGTGATTGAAGGCGCATATCATTCAACGCTTTTTCGGCGTTGCGGTACCCGGCAAACGCCTGCATATACTCCGACCGCTCAAAGGCTGTACCTGCCAGCAGATCCAGAACATTCAACTGGTACAGGTTGTCGTTCAGCGACAGATTCTGGTGTTGCGAGTGTATATCGATCAACCGCTCGCCCAATCCTTTCAGATCGTTCAGATAGACCGGTGAATCATTGACGAAAGCACGCGATTTACCATTGGACCATATCTCACGGCGCAGGATACACTCCTCCCCGTCATAGACCCAATCCAGTTCTTCAAAGAATGGCTTCAGGCTGTAGGCTGAAATATCAAAAACACCTTCAATCACACACTTCGTTTGACTCTGCTGTATATGACGCGGATCAGCCCGCTGCCCCAATATAAGTGACAGAGCACCCAGGATAATGGACTTCCCTGCACCTGTTTCACCGGTAATCACGGAAAAACCGGTATCAAAGGTGATCTGAAGCCTGTCGATAAGCGCGTAATTCTGTATGGATAGTGATTTTAGCATATACTCCCCTTATCTCAATTTATTCAATGCTGCACTGCGTGAAGGGTAGACCCTCTTCAGTGCTTCATAAGCCTGTTGTTTCTGCTCTCTGCTGCACTGGGAAAGGAGATTTGTCATCTCATCCAGCTTTGCATCGCCGAAAAGCGTAATCAGCACTGATGCCGGTCGCTCTGCGTAAAGCGATGAAACAACTGCTGCAGATGATACCATCTTTTCCCGTCCCTTTTCGTCACTCCCTGTCAGCTTATCCAGTCCCTCAGCATGATAATTAAACCACATATGGCGGTAATGCGCCAGCGACCCGTCATTGAAAGCAGATGCAATGGCTGAGCGACCTCTGTTCCTGTCATACTGCGCCCATCCGCTCCAGCCATAAGGCTGCACATTGGCTGCAATCAGTTCCATCTGCCTGAAACAGGCTGTTCCCCCTGAAGGGTATCGGGAGTCCTGATCCAGCCCGAGAATCAAATAGACATAATAGGCGATGGTCGCTGTAAGGTTCTCTCTGATATAACCAGGATCAAACGCCAAGGGCTGATACTCCATATAATCGAAAGAAATCTCCCTGTCACGCCAATTCAGCATGGGCGTAGTGAAAACAGCATCACGCACCGGACGTCGCGACTGCACGTAAAGCTCTCCGCGGAAAGAGTGAGCAGAGAGAGCCTCGGTGATAACCAGCGTAAATGAGCATTCGATCTTTTCATCTGTCCTCACATTGTCAACATACCATCTACGTCCGTTGATAAAGGTGCGCAATGCCTCTTCCAGTGAGACGAATAGCTCTCTGTTCGTACCTTGTACCGCGGAGCTGTTCACCTTCACGGTTGCATTCAACTCCTGCGCAGCGAGAGAGCAGAATCCCGCCGTGTATATCGTCATTAAAAATAAATATCTGATAAATACCCTCATCCGGCAAATGGTTGTTGTTTTGCAGACACAACAAAGCTGTGACTTCAACAGGCAAAAATAGACATAATTTCTAACAATCTCTTTTCAGGGGGTTAGGAATCTGTTATCAAGCACCCTGAATTCTGTCCGTCGGTTAATCTGATCTGCCACCTCCTGCTGTTCCGGCGGAAGTTGTTGTATATAATCATCCGTTAATAGATCACCTTCCTTCAGGAAATCATAGCCTGAAGCAATCGCGCTGTCCACTCTCTTTGGCTCTGTCTTGCCCTCTCCGGAGGCTTTAAGCCGTTTTCCCTCTATTCCCCTGGATGTCAGATAAGCCACAACAGACCGGGAACGATGTAATGAGAGCACCCGGTTGTACTCATCGCCACCTTTGCGGTCGGCATGGGCAGTCAGTTCAATCGATATTTCAGGATGATCATTCAGCAAAGCGACCAGTTCATCCAGCTCCTCTTTTGACTCGGGACGAAGGGTAGCGCGGTTGAAATCATAAAAAATATGCTCCAGGATGACCGGCTTATCATAAGGTGTCATCTCAAAATCGACATAGTATGCCGTATCTCTCTCCGCGTTTGATGTACGGAGCAACTGCTTCTTATTGAGAAATCCTTCTGCTGTCGCCATGAAAAGGTAATCAACCCCCCTCCCGGCTTCAAAACAATACTCCCCTTCACTGTTCGTTGTAAGCCGCAATTGTGAGCCGTCACTTCCTATCACGGAGAGGGAAGCTCCGGATATAAACTTATCTTCCCTGTCTACGACAAACCCCTCCACTTCGGTTTTTATCTCTCTCAACGCGAATGAATAGAGGTGATCGTGACCCCGCACATCGCTTCGGTTAGAACTGAAAAAACCGCTTTCTCCATCCTGCTCAAAGGTGATTCCAAAATCATCGGCCGCAGAGTTGAGAGGTGCCTGCAGGTTGCTAACCTTCCACCTGTCGGAATCATGAGATTTCTCAGCTTTAAAGAGATCCAGCCCCCCCATCCCGGGATGCCCGTCAGACGAGAAGTAGAGGGTGCTATCATTCCGCACGTAAGGAAACATCTCATTCTCCGACGTATTGATCTCAGGACCCAGGTTTTCCATGTGCAGCACCTCGCCTGTTTGCGTGATAATCACCCGCCAGATATCCTTCCCCCCATGCCCTCCCGGCATATCGGAAACGAAAAAAAGATAACGTCCCGACGGAGAGACAGCAGGATGTGCGAAAACAGAGAGAGAGTCTCCTCCCATTATTTGCAGCGGTTGCCCTGCCGCCCAGACACCGTTGATTCTTCTTGAGTGGTAGATTTGCGTTGCGTTTGGATGATCGGACCAGACTGAACTACTGCTGTAAAACATCCGATCACCGTCGCGTGTGATGGAAGGTGTCCCCTCATCGAAAACGGTGTTTATCTCCGACTGGAGTCGTTTCGGTTTCTGCCACTCACCCCGGCTGTTCTTTGAGGAGATGAAGAGGTCGTTGTACTTCAGACCGGTCACAGGACTTTCTGTTTCACCAAGGGCATCCTCTCCCGATGAGGTGAAATAGAGTACCCGGTCTTTATGTGCCAGCATCGGGCTGAACTCTGCGCGACCGGAATTGAACAGATCCATCCGCCACACCTCATATCGTGCAGGGCTAAGGCTCCACTCCTGTGCCAGTTCGGTGCCCCGGAGGCCGCTGACCGCCACCCCATCGCCGGGACGCAGTTGCAGGTAACGGCGGTAGGCACCTGCTGCCGTGGAGTACCGACCTTCTCTGTGCAGCATCTGTGCATAACGGAGGAACATGGTTGTATCGGGATAGGCAAAACGGATGGCATTGCCATAGGCAGTTACAGCACCGGCAGACTGGTTGAGGCTGCGGTAGTTCTCCGCCATCTCAAAGGAGATCACTCCACGTAATGCGTGCTGATCACGAGGCGTGCTTCTGTAGAGACCCCGGTAGGTACGGATTGCGGCATCATACTCACCAGCAGTATATTGCACCCTTGCATCGCTCAATCTCGACTGACTACACGAAAGCAGAAGAGAAGCAACAATGATAAAAAAAGGAGATACTGTCCCGTTAAATGATTGCACGAACTAAATAGCTTACTGGTGTTCGGGTCTCAGCAGGTCGTTCACCGTCTTCACCGGGTTAAAGGTAGCGCCAGGCACCTCCACGAAGAGGGTGTTCCAGTCGCTCATGGCACCGTTCCACAACCCAGGCAGCTCGAGCGCTTTCAGTTCTTTCCCGTTCCTGGATTTATGAGAGATGAATCCTGTGTTGGGATCCACAAATTTTGTCAGGTCGAATTTATTACCCTGATAGCATTTCACCCCGCAGACCACATCCACTGGATTGAAATGCGAACCGTTTGTAAAGGCGCCCATTGCTTTTGGATCGTTCTTGTCGATCTGCGAACTTTCCAATATCTGCAGTGATGCCGTGCCGTCGGGATTGACTGCGATAAAAGGTCCCCCACCCGGCTCACCCACATTTTTCACCATACCACAGACTCGGAATGGACGGTCGAGCTTCCCTCTCAAATACTCTTTCAACGAAGCATCAGAGTCGAACTTCTTCGTGTGCGAGATTGACAGCTCATTCTCTGTAAAAGCCAGCATCTCTGCCAGCTCATCCGGGTGTACCTCTCCCGAATCCAGCTTCCTCAGATAGCCGAAAGCGCGTTGTTGCGCAGTGACAAGGACACCTGCCAGCAATTTTTTGTAGCGGGCCTCTTCCTCCTTTAGTCTGTCAGGCACCACATTGTCGATATTTTTTATGAAAATGATATCCGAATCAATATCGTTCAGGTTTTCTATCAGTGCACCGTGCCCCCCGGGACGGAACAACAGCGAGCCATCTTCATCCCTGAAAGGTTCGTTGTTCATATCCACAGCGATGGTGTCGGTAGAGGACTTCTGAACACTGTAGGAGACGTTGAAGGTTGCCCCCAGCTTGATCTGGTAGCTCAGCTTCCTGGCAGCCACCAGCAGCTCAAACAACTCTCTGTGCTCTTCAGAAACAGTGAAATGAACATTCACCCTGCCTTCTGCATTTTTGGCATACAACGTCCCTTCGGAAAGATGTTCACCCACGGGTGTACGATTTCCTTCGGGATAGGTATGGAAAAGCAACAACCCCTTGGGCATATTCCCGTAATCAAGTCCTTCGGGATGAAGCAATGCCTTTACCACATCTTTATATCTTCCTTTCTCGCATAATGCCACTGCTCCTTTACTGAACAGATCCTTACAGGTCTCATCCAGCAACACAAAAAATGCAAATTGCTGAAGACCGGAAAAAAATGTTTGTTCAAAAGAAGTGGTAGGTACATCATAACCGGCATCAAGGAATAAGTACAGATCTTTGAACATACGACTGGCAGCACCTGACGCCGGAACAAATTTCGTGATGGTTTTGTCGCCCTGCAGGCACGCATGCCATGCTTTTAAAAAGATCTCCTCATCCACATCCTTCACTCTCATGATCCCTTTTTCAACAGAGGCAGCAGCCACAATAGGTAAAAAAGAGAACCCGCTACTGAAGTGACTCAGCTGTACGTCAATCTGTTCAGGGGAGATCCCTTTTTCTCTCAGCAAATCAAGATCTTGTTGTCTGTTCATAGTCTATGGGGATTTTTTGAAATTAATCTGTTGGTAAAAAAATGGGCCCTTATAAAATCGGCCATATCATCTTTCTGTTCCACCAAAGATAGAAAATTCTTCTGAAATGATTGTACAGAGATTCCAAATATATCTATTCAGAATGAATAAATCCGACATAATGGCAGAATCATCCTCAAATAAATTTTGGCACAACATTTGAAAAAGAAAGAGTGTAGGTTCATAAAACCACCATCTGCAATTGCAACGGATGATGTTTGGACTTATAAGCAACAAAAGAGAGAAACAACTAAATTAAACAACATAACAAACTATGGGAAAAATAATCGGAATAGACCTGGGAACAACCAATTCATGCGTATCTGTGATGGAAGGCAATGAACCAGTTGTAATCCCAAATAACGAAGGTAAGCGCACAACACCCTCCGTGGTGGCTTTTATCGATAACGGCGAACGCAAGGTAGGTGATCCCGCCAAACGTCAGGCCATCACTAACCCCGGACACACCATCTCTTCCATCAAAACATTCATGGGAGAATCATTCGACAGGGTACAGAAAGAGATCGCACGCGTTCCATACAAGGTGGCTCGCGGCGAAAACAATACTCCCCGTGTAGACATCAACGGCCATCTCTATTCTCCGCAGGAGATTTCAGCGATTGTTTTGCAGAAGATGAAAAAGACCGCTGAAGATTACCTCGGACAAGAGGTGAAAGATGCAGTGATCACCGTACCCGCATACTTTAGTGATGCACAACGTCAGGCAACCAAGGAAGCGGGAGAAATTGCCGGGCTTACCGTGCGCCGTATCGTGAACGAGCCTACGGCTGCAGCTCTGGCTTACGGATTGGACAAACAGAGTAAAGACTCAAAGATAGCTGTCTTTGACTTAGGTGGAGGTACATTTGACATCTCTATCCTGGAATTGGGTGACGGCGTTTTCGAGGTGAAATCAACCAACGGAAACACCCACCTCGGGGGAGATGACTTTGACCACCGCATCATAGACTGGCTGGCAGAAGAGTTCCTGAAAGATGAAGGAATTGACCTCCGTCAGGATCCTATGGCCCTTCAGCGCCTGAAAGAGGCTGCTGAAAAGGCGAAGATTGAACTCTCCAGTGCCAGCACCACCGAAATAAACCTGCCCTACATCATGCCGGTAAACGGTATACCAAAGCACCTGGTGAAAACATTGAGCCGTGCTAAATTCGAACAGCTTATCGACGATCTGCTGCATCAGTGTATCGATCCCTGCAAGACAGCGATGAAGGATGCGGGATTAAGCAACTCAGATATCGACGAGGTGATTCTTGTGGGTGGTTCAACACGTATACCTGCTGTGCAGGATATGGTGGAGAACCTGTTCGGAAAGAAACCTCACAAGGGAGTGAACCCCGATGAGGTGGTTGCCATCGGCGCAGCAATACAGGGAGCTGTATTGTCAGGAGAGGTAAAAGATGTATTGTTGCTTGATGTGACACCTCTCTCACTCGGCATTGAGACACTGGGTGGTGTGATGACGAAGCTGATTGATGCCAACACCACCATCCCTACAAAGAAAAGCGAGGTCTTCTCTACGGCGAGCGACAATCAGCCATCTGTACAGATCAACGTGCTGCAGGGTGAACGCGCGATGGCACGCGACAACAAACAGATCGGCGTGTTCAACCTTGATGGTATCCCCCCCGCACCACGCGGCGTGCCACAGGTTGAGGTAACGTTCGATATCGACGCTAACGGTATCCTGAGCGTTTCGGCCAAAGACAAGGCCTCCGGCAAGGAGCAGAAGATTCGTATCGAGGCCTCCTCTGGTCTGAGCGATGATGAAATCAAACGAATGAAAGAGGAAGCTGCAGCCAATGCCGAAGCAGACAAACAGGAGAAAGACCGCATCGACAAGCTGAACCAGGCCGACTCAACCATCTTCTCAACAGAGAAGCAGCTGAAAGAGCTGGGAGATAAGATCCCTGCCGACAAGAAAGCACCGATTGAAGCTGCCCTCAGCAAGCTGAAAGAAGCTCACAAAGCACAGGATCTTGCCGCCATCGACGCTTCGATGACCGAGCTGAACAGTGTTTTCCAGGCAGCTTCACAGGAGATGTACAATGCATCTAATGCACAAGCTGGTGCCCAGGGAGGATCCGAAGGCGGACAACAGCCACCACAGGACGACAGTCAGTCATCTGACGATGTAACTGATGTTGATTTCGAAGAGGTGAAGTGATCAGGATCAGACAGGGTCAATAAACAGATAGTTCTATCCGCTGTAAATGCAATATTTACAGCGGATTTTTTATCACGTACATCTGTCAAACATAAGAAATCTGATTATTTATCAGTTTGGGTGAAATCAAAAAAAACGGCTCTATTGCATTGATATTTATATTTTTATTTTTATCTTTGCAGCCCAAACAGAAGGGAGGTTATTGCAATACTCGGAAAATATTGAGAATAATACAATATAGATTCAGATTTCCAGGGCAGGAAACGCACTTGTTCCCTGCAATAAATATGTTGCTTCATATAAAATACAAGCACCATTTTTCAACGCAATAATAACCAAAAAAAAGAAAATAAATTCAAATCAAATGATAGTAGTACAATTAAAAGAAGGCGAAAATATTGAAAGAGCCTTGAAGAAATTCAAACGTAAATATGAAAAAACCGGAGTGGTAAAAGAGCTCCGCAGTCGTCAGGCATTCATCAAACCATCTGTAGCAAAGCGTAAGAAAAAACAACACGCCGTCTACGTGCAGCAGCTTCACGAAAACGAAGAGTAATTTCAATAAGCAAGAACAGAAGCTAAACTTGTTTTTTAGTTCTGCCGAGCACAGAAATTACCTGACACGATCGAATAATTTCGTTAAGCGAGAGCAGAAACAAAAGATTTTTCTTATCTTCGTAGCGCTATCAATGGTTAGAGAGCTACCGCATGTGGAAAGAAAAATTTATAAAACATCTCCGTTATGAGAAGAACTACTCCTCTCTGACGGAGATTTCTTATTTAACCGATCTTACCCAATTCGAGGCATTTATCACGGAAGAGTGCGGCACCTTTGACCCGACAGCTGTAGAAAGCGACCTCATTCGCATATGGATCAGCCGGTTGATGGAGCAGGGGTTGAAAGCCCGTTCAGTCAACAGAAAGCTAAGTGCAGTGAAATCGTTCTTCAGGTATCTGAAAAAGAACGCGGTGATCACAAGGAACCCCGCCGAGGCTATCCCGGGGCCGAAAGGAACAAAAAGACTCCCTTCCTTTGTAAACGACCAGGAGATGACACTGGTCATTGATAATCCCCTGAATTATCCCGATAATTTTCGCGGGCACCGCGATCACTTTCTTATTGAGCTGCTCTATCTCACCGGAATGCGTCGTGCAGAGGTTATCTCGCTCACGGACAAAGATATCGACTTTGGCGCATCCACCCTTCGGGTTACCGGGAAAAGAAACAAACAACGCATCATCCCTTTTTCCGAAGAGACAAAAGAAAAAATAAAAAAATATATCGAAAAACGAGACGAAGAAATAGAGAACAAATCACCATTTCTGTTTGTTAAGGAAGATGGAGAGCCGTTGTACCCTAAACTCGTTTACAACATTATTCATAGCCATCTCAGCAGCATTTCAACCTTATCCAGAAAGAGCCCGCACGTGCTGCGCCACTCATTCGCTACCGAGATGCTGAACAACGGAGCTGAAATAAACGCTGTGAAAGAGCTTTTAGGACACACCAGCCTGGCATCAACAGAAGTATACACACATGTTACTTTTGAAGAATTGAAGAAAGCATATGATAACGCTCATCCCAGAGCAAAAAAAATGAAGGAGGAATAGCATGGAACTAACAATTCAATCAGTAAACTTTGACGCAACTGAACAACTGAAAGCATTTGTTGAGAAAAAAATGAAGAAACTGGAACGATACTCTGAAGACATTATACTCGCAGAAGTGATTCTGAGGGTGATTAAACCGGAGAGTGCCAACAACAAAGAGGCTGCAGTGAAATTAAACCTCAGACACAGAGAAGCATTTGCAAGCAAAACCGCTGACTCATTTGAGGAAGCGATCGATCTGTGCACCGTGGCACTGGAAAAACAAATTCTTAAAACAAAAGAAAAAAAAGGATTGATTACGCCAAAAAAATAATGAAATGTTTTGGCAACATAAAAAATATCACTACCTTTGCGACCGTTTCTCTCCTAACTTTGGAGGGGAACGGTTAAATTAAAGAGAATAAGCCTCTTTAGCTCAGTTGGCCAGAGCACGTGATTTGTAATCTCGGGGTCGTTGGTTCGAATCCGACAAGAGGCTCAGAGAATTTGGAAAGGGAGAAAGCGCATTGCATAATCACATTAAGGGTCAGATGATTATGGTTTCCCTGCAATATTTTTGCAACGTTTTTTACTGGGCAGTTACCAGAGTGGCCAAATGGGGCTGACTGTAACTCAGCTGGCTTACGCCTTCGGTGGTTCGAATCCATCACTGCCCACAAATAAATTTGCCAATAGGCAAATGAGTCAATAAGCTAATTGAAACAGGAAGATGTGATTCCTTTACCGGACACCAGTCACTGGCACATCGGATTATTAAAAATTGGCAGATTGATAACGCGGAAGTAGCTCAGTTGATAGAGCATTAGCCTTCCAAGCTGAGGGTCGCGGGTTTGAGTCCCGTCTTCCGCTCGATTTTGCCTATGTAGCTCAGTGGTAG
>LSQX01033167.1_pt1 | contig 36381 bp, 32 predicted proteins | sample 654561 | NCBI WGS metagenome assembly LSQX01 (sample SAMN04489861, study PRJNA283612) | anaerobic digester metagenome | isolation source: 4 biogas reactors fed with cattle manure at either 37C or 55C with and... | place: Denmark: Kongens Lyngby | collected 2014 | reverse complement strand
ACCGGTTAACAGCCGGTTGCTCTACCATTGAGCTACCGGGGAACCACGGCGAAGAGATTGCCGATCGTTGACAGCCCCAGCATTATAGCAGCAACTCTCGCGCAGTTCAACCGTCACCCGGGCTCGAGTGTCAACCGCCTACCTGCCGCGTGGACGACTCAAGGCGTCAGGCCCTGCTGGCTCTCTGCGAGCGGACCCAGCGGTCTGATCACACTCTCTCCTGGACGTGGCGTTGATTGACGCTGCTCCTGCGCCTGTGCTATATTCTGCTCGACTTCTAGCGGGTGCCAGCGGCTCGTACACGCCATGAATGAACTTCTCGAGACATTCCGGCAGATCCTGCACAATCTCCGGTGGCTGGACGCGCTGGACATCCTGATTGTTGCCTATCTCGTCTACCGGCTCCTTCTCTTGATGCGAGGAACACGGGCGGTACCGCTGTTCCGTGGACTGGGACTCCTCCTGCTCATCTTCCTCATCTCCTCCTGGTTGCCCACTCTGAACTACATCTTGCGTGCACTCGTTCCGGTCGCCCTCATCGCTCTCGTGGTCATATTCCAGCCAGAGTTGCGAATGGCGTTAGAACACCTGGGTAGAGGGCACTTCCTTGGGTTGCGTTTCAGCGCGGTAGGGGGGGGAAGCGTACCGGATGTTATCACGAGTGTAGTGGAGGCAGCCTTTCGTATGGCGGAGAAAGGCCACGGCGCACTGATCGTGATGGAGCGCTCGCAGCGGCTGTCGGATATCATCCGTACTGGCAAGGCGATCAACGGTCGTGTGTCAGTCGAGCTCCTGATGACCATATTCAACCCGCGCACGCCACTTCATGACGGTGCCGTCGTCATACGGGGCGCCGAACTTCTGGCCGCCTCCTGTGTCCTGCCCCACTCCGAGCGGCCTGGGCTGTCTACCGAAACCGGAATGCGTCACCGTGCGGCTCTGGGACTGGCAGAGCGGACGGATGCCGCGGTAATCGTGATATCCGAAGAGACCGGCAATGTCTCGCTGGCCGTCAATGGCACCCTGAGCCCTGCGCTGCAGCGCCCGCAACTCACCGAGCGACTGATGGAGATGTTCGAATCGCAGCTGCAGGAGAAGCGCTTCTTCTGGCGCAAGTGACGTGCAGAGGATCCAGCTTCAGTGATAAGTGCAATCAGACACAATTTGGGGCTTGAGCTAGTGTCGCTGATCGTGGCGATAGTCCTCTGGGGCTTCGTGACGATTGCCGAGAACCCTCCCGAGACACGGGAGGTGCAGGTTCAGGTGCTGCTGGTGAACATCCCGGACGGTCTGATGCTGCTGCGCAAGAGCCCTGACACGGCGAGGATCACCGTACGGGGACTGCGGCGTATTGTGCGGGAGATTAAGCCTGGTGAGATTCAGCTTCTGGGCGATCTGAGCGGTCTCTCGGCTGGTGAGCACAAGGTATCGTTAGTTGCAGAGCCCTCGAGGGTTGGCGTGGATGTGGTCAACATGAGCATTCGCGAGGCCCAAGTCACATTGGATAAGCTGACTGAGGTCGTTCTGCCGGTGGTGGTCAAGACGAAGGGCCGCCCGGCCGAGGGGTACGTCATCAGCAGCCCCCAGGTGCGGCCAGCGGAAGCGAAGGTTCGAGGGCCAGACTCACTGCTGGCAGACGTGCATCATATTGTGGCTCACGTAGATGTCTCGGGCACTAGCAGTAGCATGGAAGTCAACGCCCAGTTGCGGGCGGTGAACGAACGCGGAGAGGCTCGTGGAGGGATCAGGGTAGACCCGGTGGAAGGGACAGTCACTATTCCTGTGACCAAGGCCCCCAGCCGTACAGTGCGAATCGAGCCCCGGGTCGGGTCTCCGCCAGAAGGGTTCTACGTGGCTGCAGTGCGGGTTGAGCCGCCCGAGGTGACTGTCAGCGGAGAGGCAGCTGTGCTCGAACGACTGGCGCGCGTGCCCACCAAGAGAATCAACATCTCTGACTTGCGGGGGACGAGGACCTACACTACGGAGGTGGACTTGCCAACCGGGATCCGGCCAGTGACATCCGGCACGATAACCGTCACTGTCACCGTGGCACCCGGGCGCACGCGTACCAACACTGGCGAGCCCTCCGCCGAGACGGTTACAGAGACTCCCGCGAACGAGGAAGACGACTCGGCCACCGAAACCGAAGGCCCCACAGTAACGCCGGCGCCTCCAGGGCCTCGCACAGCCCCCCGCGGTTCAGAAACGCCTTCTGCGCCGCCCTCGACTCCAGCGAGGCGTGTCCCGCCGCAGTCTCCCTGATGTCGGCGTTCACTTGCCCAGTCTGCAGGTGCGGATATCGCCGTTGAAGGGCTCTGTTTCGCGGTGGAAGTGTGTTCCCCGCCTAAGGTCTCGGATAGGGTTTCCTTACTGCGAACCGGAATACCGCTGGCGTACGCGCTCGAGGTTGCGCTTCCCCACCACATCCTCCGGGAACCGCTCGACGCAGTCCTCCCAGACGCGCAGGGCCTCTTGCCCGCGGCTCAAACGTTCCAGCGTGTGGGCATAGAGATGCATCGGTTCACACCACTCATTCGAATCTGTGGCCGCTGCCTGGAGGTGGGGGAGAGCCTCGGCGTAGCGCTTCGTGTTGAAATAGTGCCAGCCCAGATTGAAGTGCGCGTGCCAACTCCCCGGGTTGTTGGATAAACCGCGGTTCAGGGTTCTCACCGCCACCTCATCATGGCCCAGGCTCCACTGCAACCACGCAATGTTGTCGTAGAGGTCCACGCGTTGCGGGCAGAAGAAGATGGCGGTCTCCATGATCCGGCAGCACTGCTCATAATCTCCCTGATGCCACCAGTAATCGCAGATGAGATCCAGCTGACTGGCCATCTCGGTCCACAACTGATTGGGTGTGAGTGTGAAAGTCGTTTGGCGGGTTTGCGCTCGACTGGGTGGCTGCCAGGGAGCGCTGTGGAGAGCCTGGGAGATTATGGCTTGGACGAAAGGCTCCTGTGTGGGGTAGGACTTCTTGAGGAGACTACGAGCCTCAGGAGAATCCAGGCGCCAGAGCCCCACCACGGCGTAGTAGCGAACCCAAGGCTCACCCGTGGTCAAGAGACGGCGTGCTTCATTCGCGCCGCGTGGGTCGCCCAGGTAGCACAGCGCCAGGCCGGCCCAGGGCCGGATATCGTTCTCGGCCTGGGTCATCGTCGTTGCCAGCCTCTCCCGCGATTCCTGCGCGCCTATCAGACCCAGAGCCAGCGCGGCTCGGTTGCGGGCAGTGGAGTCCCCGTCGAGGAGAATGCTCTCCAAAGCGGATCGGTACTGCAGTTGCCCCCAGATCAGTTCAAGTGGTGCCCAGGCCGGACGTCCGCTAGCGAGCGCGTACGGAGTAAATACCGACGCGTGCTCCTCGCCGGCGGTGCAGCTGTTGGGGAGCGCTTCCGCCGTCGGAGCAGTTGCCGGCTGGACGGCTCCGCTTCCCGAGACCAACAACCAGGCTACCAGGAGCAACAACGCTTTCATACCGGCAGCGTATTCCTTCACTTCCCCACGACCCTTATTCTTTGGCTGACTGAGAGTCCCGATACGGTTGGGGTGACTGCCAGTGTAAAGTTCACACCCGTTAGTGTACGCCCTCCGCCCAGCAAAGTCACGCTCTGGCTCACAGAGTGTGTGCCATAGCTAACCGTGAGACGGTAAGTGCCCGGCGGGACGAACAGGTAGTAATTCCCGGCTGCATCGGTTGTGCTGGAACCCGCCATCTGCCCCGTGGCCTGGTCTGTGGCCGTAACTGTTGCGCCGGAGTTGTCACTCTTTCCCATGAGTGTCACGACGCCGGATATGGTGTAGGGAGCAGGCGGCGGTCCGGGCGAGGTTGGCGGCAGGTAGATGATCAGTGGCCCCATGGTAGGGGTGATTTCAGCCGTGAGAGTCCTCGTGTCGTATCCCGGAGCCGTCGCCACAACAGTCTGCTGACCGACCGGGACTTCGGTCACGGTGAAGTTCCCTTGTGCGTCGGTGGTAACAGGATTCAGTTGGGCGAGGGTGACCTCGGCCCCTCCGACGGGAGTCTCCGGGCCCATACGCAGCACCCGGCCGGTCACGGTCACCTTGGTGCTGCCGCTGACCAGAGCGATATTCACCGGATCATTAGTGCCGCTGGCGTCGTCCATCAGGGCGGTGGTGGCCGTGCCTTCCAGATAGCCCATGGCTTTGACGGTCACCTCTGCCGGCCCGGCGACGATCCCTCCAATGACGTACAGGCCCGTGCTGTCGGTATAGCCCGATACGGGACTCCCGACTGAAGGAATGAAGGTGACAAGAGCATTGGCGACCCCCGCACCGCTATCGCCGTTGGTGACTCTGCCTTGTACGGTTGCTGTCTGATTGATGTCCGCCCGAGCCATTTCCACGGTCACAGTAGTATAGGAAAACGGGCTCAGTTGAACGGTCTGCGTGACCGTGACATACCCCGGTGCAGTCGCGGTCAGGGGTTGTTGGTTGTCAGAATCCAGGGGAATCCCACTGAGGATGACCCAGTGCTGAGTCATATCTACCGTTCCGCGAATGCCCCCCACCACGATGTTGGCTGCGACGGGGAGCAGGGTCGTAGTGCCCTGCTCCACTGTCTCCACCACCACGGTGGCCGTGTTCGGGGTCTGAACATCGCCTGAGCCTATTCCCCCGCAACCCGCCACTCCCGCTCCGGCTACCACGAGGAGGAGCATCGCAAGTCTCGGATTCCCACGCATGAACGGTCCCCGGCTCATGAGCTCACCGCCGGGAAGATGAGACGTGCGCCGCCGGGGACCAGGCAGCGGAGCCAATAGCCATCAAAGGGGTCCAGGGTGTCTGCCAGTTGGTACCCGGTCCCGGGAGTATACGCATAGAAACCCCTCTGCACCAGTCCCCGATTGATAGCTTCAGCGAAGGAGATCGTCTCGTCGGTGCCGGTCTGTACCCTCAAGTCTGTAACCAGGACCGGAGTCTGGCGCGGGCTGCCCACCATGTTCCACCCCAGGGACAGGGGTACCGTATAATCCTGACCCGGCGGCGGCAACAGCCCCTCCGCATTCACTGTCAGGTCCGCAGGCAACTTGAGCCAGTACGCGCGTCCTGGCTGGAAGGGTTCCGTGGTAGGCCAAATCCGGTAGGCACCATCGGGCGGAGCGGTGGGGTCCCAGCGGGCCAACAGCAGCTTGCGCGCATCAATCCCCAGAACGACGGCCGCGTTGGTCTGCAGTGGCTCAACCGGCAGGGACATCATAATTATGCCATTCCCCTGCTTCTCCCACGTATGGGTCAGACCCGCCTGTCCTCCTCCGGGGAGAAACGTGACGTAGGAGTCCCAGCCGACGTTAATGGTCCGGGTGACCATCTGACCTTGTGGGTTAGCTACTTGGACAACGATCTGACTGGGCGAAAGTCGCGATCCACTGAGGGAGGTTCCGAACACTCCCCGATTCGCTGTCAAGCCGCTCTTGGTATAGGCCCCTGAGATGTCCAACGTCGCGGAAGGGCCCTCCATGACCGCGCCGTAGAAATCATTCTCCCCGGACTGGTCTCCTCGCACCCCGTACGGGTAGGGGTATTGTCCCCGCATGCCGTTGAGGTCAAGCTGAACCGTTATCCGCTGTGGACCGCCTATGCTCGTGAACTTGGGGAAGAGGGCGCCTTCTCCTGCTCCGGGACCGGAGGCGGGCACCGTAACCGTGGTATCGCTGGGTTCTACGTACAGGCTGAGCGAGAAATCATAGTTCCAGTAGGTGAGTCTGCCGGTGCCTCCCCGGGGAGACTCGTCACCATCGGCACTCGTCAGGTAGTGGTCAACCAGCAGGATTACGCCGTCCACAGTTGGCGCATTCCAGGTATAGAGCTTAAGCCCTCCGTGCACGGAGGTATCCAGGATATACTGGCGTTGGTACCAGTCATACCAGGACATCCCCTCGACCTGCGGCAGTACCTGAGCGCCGACGTCCTTCAGGGCTGGCACGTCCCCCGGGAGTGTAGAGCTGTAGGCAGCATAGTAGGCTTGGTTGAAGGCGCGGAAGAAGTCATTGTTCTCGGCCCAGCACTTGAGCCAGACGGTTCGGGCCATGCAGATGCGGAAGTAGAGCATGCCCGCAAATCCGGAGGCAGGATAGAACGTGCTATTGGCTAACGCCGGCTGATTCTGTGCCTCATATACGGACCAGGCATAGAAGGGGCCTGGATCTACAGGGTTATACCCGGGGGAGACACCTGAGGTGGTCTGCACGACGGTGGCGGCAGCACCTGCCATACCACTTTCCCACACATCGTAGAAGAGCGCTGTCTCACCGCGGAAGGCGTGCAGCACTAACATGCACAGGGAGAAGGTGTCTTCCTCAAAGTTGCCGGAGAGCGGCGGGATGCGGATCTGGTGGGAGGAGACGTCATAGACCCCGCCCTGTACCGCTTGGATGGAGCTATCTTGGATAATGGTGACAGTCTGGTTGAAGGCCGGAGGGCCATACACCTGACGCATCTTGGGGTAGGCGTTCTGGAGGTAGGCCGCCAGAGCTTGCTGGTCCGGAGCCGTAAAGCCCTGGAACTCAAAAGTGAGATTGTTGTCCGGGTCGCCGACCGCTGTGGGGGTCTGCATGGCACTCGCCAGGGCAGGTAGCACCAATTGCCCGTTGGCCATGCGATACATCAGCCGGGGGAAACGCACTTCTGCCCGCGGGCTCTTGACCCACATCTGTTGCAGGAGCCGCAGTGCACGCTGGGCGCGGCCCAAACCTGCGGCGTTGTGTTGGGAAGCAACTACAGAGGGTGCCGCCATCGGTTGTATGCCGGCCTGCTCCGCCGGTGCCAGGAGGGCTCCCTGCGGCCCATTGCAGCGCGTGCGAAACGGGGTGTTGTTGATATTGCGGAAAGGTGACGCCCCCAGCGCGGGCCACGCTGCGCTGCCCAGCACCACGCTCAGCGCCAGAAGAGAGAAACCTCGCAGAGTTGCCATACGCATCTCCTACCACCACTCCCCGGGCGTGCCGAAATCCCATCTGGATAGGCCTTCTTCCCAGGTATCCAGGGTGGACGAAGTTGGAGGAGCACTTGCCTCTGCCCTTGACTCTCCGCTCCCCGCTGCGCTCCAGTCCAACGCCGGGGGTTGGCTGGAAGCCGGTACGTGGTCGCGACCCTGCTCCGGACTCCACGATCTCGCAGAAAAGCCAGCGTCGTCACCGCGCCCCGAGGCAAATCCAGGTGTCCCGAGCCCGGCGTTGGCGAAAACTCCACTGGTGGTGGAGAAGCCCGGGCTCGTCTGATACCCGCCAAACGTTGCTGCGCCACTACTCCCCAACCCGCCGAAGGTGCCGTAGGCTTCCGCACCGGTGTAACTGCTTCCGTAGCCTCCGGAGGGTACGTTGAAGCCTTCGCCGGAACCCCCGCTGCCAAAGGAGGTGGTCAACGTGAAGCCAAAAGTGTGAGCCTGGTAGTTCTGATCGCCGGTACTCATCCCCGCGTAGAGAGGAGAACTCGGCGTGCCGGCCAAGTTGCGGATCAGCCGATAGCTGAAGGCCAGGCGACTGGTGTTGCTGAGTTGGTGCTCCAGGCCGACCTCGGCTGTCTGCTTGTTGAAGGCGGAGAAGCCACTCACGAAGTCGGATAGATTCATGTTGGCGAATGCGCTGGCCTTCTCCGCGAGTTGGTAGCGAACCTGCCCGCTCACGTCAGTGAGATCGGTGTCCACCATGACGTAGCCCTGCCGATTACCGAAGTTGATATAGGTGGGACTGCTCCCTGTCTGGCGGCTGAAGGTTATCCCCGTGCCCCAGAGGCTTCCGCTCGGCTGGTAGTTCACCGAGGCGGAGTAGGTGTTGTTCGTGACCTCTCCGCGCCCCTCATCCAGGTAGTTAAGGCGATCAGTACCGAAACTGCTGGTCAAGGACATCGCTGGGGAAAACCGCCACGTGAAGAACAGGTTGCGCGTGTCTTGCAGGCTGTTAGCCAGATAGCCGATGCCTCCACTGGTATTGTATTTATGTCGGCCCAGGCTGAGTCCACAGCTCAGTGCATTCGAGACCTGGTAGGTCAGGGCCAGGTTGGTCGTATCGTCCTGCAATTGGACCACCTCGGTGGTGTTGTCACCTTGAAGAACGCGAAGCCGGTCCCGGGCCAGAGCTGCTGTCTCCTGCACAGTCAGGGCATGAGGCCAGGCGGCCGGGTAGGTGTATAGTCCGCTGGTGACAGCGCCTCGCGAGACATTGCTGGTGTGATCCAGATTCAGGCTGAGCCGGTCGCTGGGGGCCCAACGAGCTGAGAACTGAACCGAGTCTGAGCTGGAGGCCTGGTTGGAGGCGAGGGCGGCAGCCCCTCTGCCAGCGGTGCGAGTAGTGCTCAGGTTCGCCGAGAAGGAGAGTGTATCGCTGGGTATCCAGGTCAGGGCGTATTGGTTCATGTGAGAACGGCTGCCCGACAACAGTGCGGAGGTTGAGGTGGTTGGTGCTGAGTATTCTTGAGTATTGACCTGCCACTGGGCCTGGCCCCGCAGCCGGCGGCCAAAATCATGAGCGATCTGGAGAGTGTCGGTCTGGTAACTGCTGTTGCCGGTGCGCAGCGCGCTGTTTGACATGAAGCTCCGGCCCGCCATCACTGTGGGCCAGCCGGGACGCTCGTGCCGGACACTCAGCGAGTGGCGTAACGTGTCAACACTCAGGCCCTCGTCTGGCTCAGTGGCCTGTTGCGTCGCCACTGCGGAGTAAACAGAGGGCAGGTAACTGTCCCCTCCGTAGCCGCTGTATCCAAACGACAGCCCCGTTGCACTGCGCATGCTTGAGAAAGAGTCCTCCAGAGACAGGTACTTGCTGGGTCGCCAATAGAGGTTGGTGCCGAACCCTGACTGCTGTGTGTAGAAGCCAGACGAATCCATAAACCGGAAGCTCGGGCTCATGTCGAGGTACTCAGCCGAGAATTGCAGCCCGGGGCGGCTGAAGGTGAGCAGGCCCGACAGTGCTGATCCGCCCCCACCGTCACCTCCGCCCTCGCTCTGTGCAAACTGGGTAGCCAGAGTGATCTCAGGGGAAAGACGGTACGAAAGATCCAGGCCGGTGACCTGTAGGTTTGGCGAGCTGACATCGGCGCCGAGGCTATAGTAGTACTGGATTCTCACCAGCGCTGTGGGCGGAACAAGCCGGCGGAAGATGATCCTTCCGATGTCCCGATATGAGTCATAGTCCAGACCCTCGGTCTGGAGGGCATTGTCTACCAGCACCACCAGAGCGGTGGAAATGGTCTGGCTCTGGCCCTTGTAGACCACTGTCGTTCCGTCGGCCAGAATGGGGCGGTAGTTCGTATCAAAGGGTCCTGTGGTCCCGGAACCTTGATAAATGTCCTCCTGATGGCCCGCAGTATCGCCCTGGCCGGCCCGGGGGCGTTGTTGGCGCAAGAAGGTTGCCCCCACCAGCCCTCTTCGTTTGAAGATGGGCATCTCCGCACGGACGCCCGAGAGAGTGCTGGGTGAACTGCCATAGCCCGCCGACTGATAGCTGACTGAGATCGTCGAGGTGCTCGGTATGATCTTGGGTGGACCGCTGAAAGGCTGAAACCAGAGTTCCCCGCTCTGGTAATCCACGCGGTAGTCGGTGCCGAGCTCCTGCGCCCGTTCGTCTACCTTCACCCGCAGTGAGCCTTCGATGATGGGGGTATAGGTGAGAAAGTATGGTCCGGCGGTGTTGTTTCCCAGAAACGCCTGGTTTTGCGTATGTCCCTTCTCGTGGGAGTAGAAGGCACGCATCAAACCGTTGTTGGGGAGCCGTTGGTCCAGTTGCCAGCCCTGCAGCGTGCGACCGAAGCTGGCAAACTGGTTGCCCATCAGACTAACGTTCAGGTTGCCGTAGTATAGGGCGGTGTCATGCCCCACATATCCGACCACCCAGTTGGTGTACGCGCGGCCATACCCTGAATCAGAAATGTCTGCCCGGAAGCCGAACTCCTTCCAGATGGGCCCCTCCAGATGGATACTGCTCTGCCGGAGAAGATCTCCCGTATCCCAGCGTTGTCCCTCAAAGCTGGCCTGGGAGCCTTGTAGAAAGTTCCTCTGGAGAGTGAACGAGTTCTGACCACTGATCTGGAGGCCCTGGAACAGTCCCGCACGGTCCAGGGCCTTCTCGATGGAATCGAGAAAATCGGCATGCGCAGGGGTCAGCTCTGCCAGGCAACAAACCACGGCAGCGCATAGAGCCAGCTTGTGGAGCGATTGAGGCGCCTTTGGCATGACCAGTGCACACGCTCAGAGCACGTTTGAAAACGGCACTAGGACGTGCTGGCGCCCGGCTTTGTTCCTGTGCCGGGCGCTGAGGACTTGTCATGCTGGAACCGCGAGAGACGGCCCCTCTCCGGCCGCCTCTGTCGTGGGTGAGCATATCAGGACTCCGACTCGACCCTGGGCGGACCGGGGATGAGCTGAGCTTTGCTGGCCTGGTCTGTAGCCAGCAGTGGCCTTCCGGAGGAGATGTGAGCCAGTTTCTCAGCCACCCATCGCGAGCCGGCTGACGCTGCGCTCTCCATTGAGCCCATCTCGGGTCCGAGTAGCAGTACAGGAGCATGAACGTAGCGCGCGAAGTTCGCCGGGTCGAAATAGCTGGCAACCGCCCGCGTATCTGCATCTAGTCCCACCATGCGGGAGTTCGGTCCTTCCAGCAGGATTCCCACCACACAGGCCACCTGGTCCGGATCCATCGTGGCCAGCGCCAGGGCCTCCATGCCCCCGATTCCCTCCCCGATGGCGGCGATACGCCCGGGTCTGAGACCGGGCAGCGCGGCGAGGAGCGAAAGCGCTTGGCGCGCTGAGAGGCAGGCGCGGTAGAGGTCGCAACTTCGGGGGTCATCGCCCGCGTCTAGCTGCCAGGCGGCCTCAGGACGAGAGGGGTCCCAGGAGATGAAGAGATGCACCAGGCCGTCTTCTGGAACGGGTCCTGATGGGCGTCCGGTGGCGGTGATGTGCAATACGCCCCCGGCATAGGGTGGTCCTTGGCGAGGTAATCGTACCCGCGCGGTACAACGCAGGCCGCCGAACCCAGTGAACTCGACCTCTTGAGAGCCAGGGATATGCGTGAGGTCGGGTGACCATTGTGCCAGCGAGAGGTCGGCCTCTTGCCAGAACTGCAGAAAGTCACCAGGGGCATTGAGCGCAGGGAGTTCGGCAGCCCCGCTAGGGTGTGCGGCAATCATGACGAGAGACACGACGATTACAGCGAGCAGAACAAGCACGTGGAGGAAGACCCAGAGCTTGGCCATAGTTTCACCTCGTAGGAGCTGGCAGGAGTGTTGCTCGAGGTGACTATCGGTGAACTTGCAGACAGCCTCAAAGTGTGCCAGGTAACACTCAGGCTAGCGGCGGGTTACAGAAGTGCAACAGGGCTCTTGCCGTCGGTGCGCGGGAGAGAGGAGGGTCACTTGGACAGAGGAGTGGGCCTTGCGGGCGGGCTTGAGAGGATGTTGTCCCGTAGCTCACGCGCGTTATCCAGATCCGCCTTGCGGAGCAAGGTGCCTCTGGCCAGCAGGGCCTCTAGAAGGTGCAGCAAAGCATCGGTCAGGAGATCACATACAACGGGCTGGCGTCCCCACGAAGGTTGTTCAGAAAACTGCTCCCAGGCTAGGTTGGCGCATCGCAGGGATTCCGGGAGCCTGTCCTCCTGCAGGCGAAGGCTGGCGGTGGCTGCGTTAGCCAGGGCGCATCCCAGCGCGCCTCCTCGTCGCTGACTGCGGAAGAGGCTGCGTGCCCCGGTGAGGTCGCCCTGCTCCAGTAGGCGGAGCGCCAGGACGCCGGCCGCCAGCGAGGAGGAACTGCCGCCCTGGAGAGCTGCCTCGAAGGCTGGGTATGCTTCGTCCAGGCGTGCGCCCAGGAGCAACGCCTCCCCCAGCCGCTCCTGGGCCCTGGCACTGGCGCTGTCCATACTCACTGCTTCGCGAGCAAGTGCTATGGCTTCCTTAAACCGGCCCTCGTGGAGGTGTAGTTCTGATGCCAGCACCAGGCGTTCCACCGGAGAGGCCCCACTGTCCTTCCAGCGGTGCAGGGCCCACCGGGCAACCTCCAGGCGCTCGCTGTTAAGCGCTGAGCCTGCCAGCAAGCGCAAGCAGTCGGGCTGGATGGCGGCTGGCAAAGCCTGCAATAACTGACTGGCCAGTGAAGCCTGGTGACTCTCCACCAGTTGCTCGACAAATTCGAGCAAATGAGGGAGGAGCTGTGGCCGGGTATTCAGCACTTGCTGCAGGCCCTCTTCATCTAGTGCTGTGCCGTTGCCGAAGCCGGCCAGCAGGGCAGCCAGGCGTAGCTGTACCGTGGCAGCGCCCGCTTCAGCTCCCCGACGTGCAGTTGCCTCACACCTTGAATACTGTCCCAGTCGAAGCTGTGACCAGGCCAGGGCAAACCAGAGCTGGGGTTCATTCCGAACACGACGGGGATGTTCCTGCAGTAGCCTGTTGAATTCTGCTTCCGCGCTCTGATACTCACCACACGCAGTCATGACGATTGCTGCGTCCAACCGAACTGCGGCATCCGCAGGAAGAGCCTTGGCAGCCCGCCGCAGCAGGGGTAGCGCGGCCTGGGGGTCACCTCGCTCCATGTCTCGCACACCGAGGAGATAGTCAAGGTATGAGCGGGCCCGATGGTGTTGTGGTGAGAACGTCAGGCTCTGGCGGAGAAACTGACGTGCCAGCGCGCGTCCGAATCGTCCGGCTGGGAGCACCCCCTGCCCGAGGGCATAAAATAGAGCGCCTAACCAACCGGCAAGCACGCGCATGCCCTCAATCGGCCTCCAGCGGGAGATCTCCGGGGAAGATGCTGCCTCCATGCGCGTCATAGGCTACCCAGACCGGAAAGTCTTTCACGATCAGCCGCCGAATGGCCTCGGGACCGAGATCGGGGTAGGCCAGGGTCTCTGCGGCCACCACACGGCTCCCTAACAGCGCTCCCGCTCCACCGACCGTTACCAGATATACCGTGCCATAGTTGCGGCAGGCCTCCCGCACCGCCAGGGATCGTTCTCCCTTGCCCAGGGTGGCAAGAATACCGGAGGCATAAAGCTCCGGGGCATACGCATCCATGCGTGAGCTGGTGGTGGGGCCAGCCGCGCCCAGCGTTTCGGGCAGCCTGCCCGGAGTAGGGCCGCAATAGTAGATAGTACTCCCGGCCAGCGGAAACGGCGCTGACTCGCCGGTGCGCAGCGCCTCGCGGAGGCGCGCGTGGGCCGCGTCCCGCGCCGTGTACATCGGGCCAAAGAGGCGCGCCGCTTGTCCGGCACGCAACTGTAAGACTGCCCCCCTTGTAAGGGGTAGGTCCAGACGTGCGGCGTTCATATCTGGCGCTGGTTCTGCATGTTGCACGTTAGATCACCAGTGTTCCGTGGCGAGCCGCATGGCACTGCATGTTGAGGGCGACAGGCATGGTGGCTAGATGGCAGGGCCCGGCCACAGCATGTACGGCGAGAGCCGTTGTGTCGCCCCCCAATCCCAGGGGGCCAATCCCTGTGGCATTGACTCGTGCAAGAATCTCGGCTTCCAGGTCTGCCAACACCGGGTCCGGTGAGCGATCACCCAGAGAACGGAACAGGGCTTGCTTGGCCAGTAGGGGAGCTGTCTCGAAATTGCCGCCCACTCCCAGACCCAGCACCAGCGGCGGACAAGGGCGTCCTCCTGCCTCCCGTACTCGTCCCACTACTGCCTCAATGAGGCCTTCGCGGCCCTGGCTGGGGGACATCATCCAGACCGCACTCATGTTCTCACTACCGCCGCCCTTGGCGGCTACATGCAGCGTGAGCTGATCTCCGGGAACCAACTCGAGGTGAATAAAGGCGGGAGTGTTGTCTCCGGTATTGCTCGCGCGGTTCAGTGGGTGGCTCAGCATTGAGGGCCTCAGGCGTGCTTCCTCGCAGGTCTGGGCCACCGCCTGGTCAACTGCCGCCCGCAGACTCCCCTCCAGACAAAGGTCTTGACCTATCTGGGCCCACACCACGATCATGCCCGTGTCCTGGCAGAGAGGAACGCGGTCGCGTTCTGCTACCTCAAGATTGGCCAGCAATATCTGCAGAATCTCTTGCGCCCGCAGGTTGCTTTCCTTGCGCGCAGCCTCAGTGAGTGCGCGCCGAATATCCTTCGGCAACTCGAAACTGATCCTCTGGCAGAGCTCGCTTAGAGGTCTGACCAGGGATTCTGTAGCAAGGTGTCTCATGGGCCTCCGTGGCTGGCCAACTCCGGCCAACAGTACAGTCCGGGATCTCGAGAGGAAGGTCCTTCTCAGCCCAGCAGGTCGCAATCCATGGCCACATCAGCGACGCCGGGTATGACGCGAATTGAGTCTACGATGGTGGTCATGAGTTTCTGCAGGTCTACGTTGCGACCCTCGGGAGTCAGGGTTCTCTTCACTTTGCCCGAGAGGTAGACCACGCTGTGGACTACGGCCACGTTCCCCAGAGAGAAATCAATATCGTACCGGGCTATCTCGTGCTCCACCCGACGGCGCAAAGCTTTGTCTTCCGTGGACATTGCTGATTCCTCCTTGCATACCGGTGCAGCAACCGGATCACTATGGCCGGCCCCGCAAGCTCTTGTTCTCTGCGGACCTCAGATTCCTAGTCCCAGGCGCAATGCCATGTTCTCTGGCAGGCCCGCCTCCAGCATCCGCCGTTGGGTGTCGGCCACGTTGTAGTCAACTCGGAGAAACTCGATGGTCCCCGCCGTCTGGTCCCAGATAACGAAGCTGGCTTGCTGGTTGCCATCTCTTGGCTGACCGACCGCGCCCGGGTTGACCATGAACTGACTCTCTCGTCTCAGACGGAGAAAGCCGCCCCGCGGTCTGGTCTCCTCCACAGGCAATTCCGAGTTCTTGTTGTGGCGAAACCATTCGGCGTAATGCGTATGACCGAAGAAAGCGAGTTGCCCTTCCATCACCTGGAAGCTCACCATGGACTCCTCAGGTGTCGTCGTGTACAGATCCGGATTAGCTACGGAACCGTGACATAGGATGGCCCCTTCTACTACCTCTTCTTGGGGGAGACTCTCCAGGAACTCCAGGTTCTCCGAAGTCAACTGCTCCCGTGTCCACGTGATACAGGCTCGTGCTGCGGGAGTGAACCACATCTCCTTTCCAGGCTGAATGGCGGCCTCATCGTGATTGCCTCGAATGAACATGCCCGGCAAGGCCCGTATTCGTTCGCAGCACTCGTTGGGGCTCGGACCGTAGCCGACGATGTCGCCCAGGCACAGATAGCGGTTCACGTTCGCCTCCGCTGCAACCCGGAGCGTCTCCTCCAAAGCGGACAAATTGCTGTGAATATCAGACAGAATGGCGTAGCGCACCAGTATCTACTCCCGACTCCCCTCAGACCTTTCCACTCGCTCTTCCGCGCAGCGCCGGCTGCTCAACCGCAGGAGAACATAGGCGCTGTACGCGCTCTCACCCCAGAGGGCATTCTCCCTGCCTCCGTCTTTGACCTCCCGGGGCCCTGGGCTGGTAATCGGGCTCGTGGCAAGAGCCTCTGCCGCGCTCCCCAGGTCGCCCTCTCTGTTCCAGATCTCCAGGACCTTCTCCGGGTTGTTCTCGTAGCACAGCGCCAGTACTTCTGCATATGTCAGTGCCTGATGCGTCCCCGCACCAGCGCCCATCCGAGCCAGCGAAGCAGAGTAGACACCGCCCCTTATCTCGCACAGCTTGCGAAGCGCAGCGCTCGTGGACGGCCGAACCTCACGCAGGTCTCCATGCGCCATCAGAACCTGGGCCTCCATCAAGGCTCCTCGGCTGGCCAGCATGGGACCCAGTGGCCGCCCCCGGCCGCTCGCCACCAATTCCAGGAATATCGGTGCGACTTGCTGCCCCACCCGGCGCAACTCTGCTGCAGTGTGCACCAGTGACTCCAGGGCCTCCAGGTGTTCATCCCGGGCCAATTCTTCACTCCGCGCCAGCCGCTCTCCGGCGCGATCATATTCGGCCCCCCGTCCAAAGTGGGCTTCTGACCGCAACAAACGCGACGCTTCCTCCACGAAGGCGGACGGCAGATCATATTCTAGCCAACGCATCTGGTTGATCTGGCTGGCCAGGTTGGCAATCTCCTGCAGAACGAATGCCGCCTGCACCAGCAGTGCCAGCTGAAGGAAGTCAGCCTCATCCGTGGTCACGCCCTGTGCAATTCCCAGTGCCTGCGCAAACCGCGCATTGCCGTGCAAGCGGCGCAGTTCCTCTGCAATCCGGCCACGCAGTCGCTGCCGGTTCGGCTCTTGAGCAGCCAATTGCCCCTGGAGGGCCGTCATCTTGTACCTCAGAGACGCGGATGGGGACCAGTATGCGGGGCTGGGTAACACTTCTCCAGTTGACTGCAGATAGAGGCTTGCTGCCTCGGCCTCGTGAGGAGCCAACTCCAGAGCTTGGCGTGCGTGCTCGGCAGCGCTTGCAGGGCGTCCCTGAGCCAGGTATATGCGTGCCGCCTCAACGTGTCCGTCTACGCGTGTGGGATCGAGAGACAGGGCTTGCTGGAGGTGCAGGAGTGCTCGTTGATAGCGTGCGCGAGAAGCAAGTCGCTGCGCTAACGCAATTCTCCTCTCAGGTGTCAGACTACGCAACACCTCATTTGCGACCCACTCTTTGCGTCGCGCCGGATGGGGATGTGTGGATAGAAGCGTCTCCCAGTAGCTCCATGTATGTTGCCCCTGGGCGATCTGGTCGAGGAAGTGGATGAGACCCGCAGGGTCATATCCCGAACGGGTGCACAGCGCTACACCGACGTTGTCCGCTGCAGCCTCATGTCGCCGGGACTGGCGCAGCCCGTCGAACAACTGATACCACTGTAGCCCTGTCCCTAGGTCTTCTTGGCCGTTGCTCTGGGCTAGTAAGACCAGGATTGCCAACAAGCCTTGGCGTTTGAGGACCCGTTGAAAGTCGCGATTCTGCAAGTGAGCGAGCTCGTGAGCCAAGATCCCTGCCAGATCATCGTCGGAATTCACCTGTCCCAGTAGTCCTGTGGTGCAGTAGACATAACCGCCGGGAAGAGACCAGGCGTTCACCTCGCCAGAATTCACGAGCCCGAAGCGATAGGTCAGGTTGCGACGCGGAGATTGAGTAGCGATCTCTTCGCCGATCCGAGTGACCCAACGATTCAGCACGGGGCTTCGGCAGAGACCGTACTGTCGCTCAAACTGGCGTGCGATCAGTCTCCCGAGGTCTTCCTCCGGGTTGGCATGCACGCCGGTCGACAGTAACGTAACGCAGCCGACCACAGCCAGCCACCGACTGGCTCGGCTACGCCGTAAGTTACGGGCAAAGGCGCAAAATGCCATCTGTTGTGAAGACTGTCGTTCTCGGTAGGGGGTTCCTTCAGCCTGAGGCGCCTGGAGCGAAGAAGGCTTGGCCCACACAATCGCCACTGTTCGATGTCTGGGCTTGGTGTACCTGCGTGCGGGTACCTCTCAGTGACCGTCAGCGGCCATGGCACACTGGACACTCGCGACTATCGTAGGTCTCTTCACTTGCACTGGAGCTTGTGGCGCCTCTGGGTACTGTGCTATGCTTGAACCATGTTGAGGCCCCGGTCACCGAACCGGAGAAGAATGAAGCGCTTGTGGGCCGTCCTGATCTGTGGGTTGCTCTTCGTGGGTGGCGTGTGGGCAGCCTTGCGTCTGGCTCAGCCGGCAGACAAGGGAATCCGCGTGCGGGGGACACCGTCACGCCCCACCACCGAATACCGGGGTATGCCGCCGCACGAGAGCATCATTGTCCGCCAGGAGACCGCCCCAGGGGAGCAACAGAGCATCGAGATCCAGAGCACCGACCAAGGCGTGCTCATTCGTCCCTCGAAGCAGTAGTAGGGAGACTTTCTAACGGCAGACAGCCTTGGCCTCCGCCCGCCGTCGCGAAAACTCTCTGGTCAGTCAGCTATGTAAGGCAGCAGGGCCATCTCACGGGAACGCTTGATCGCACTGGCCAGACGGCTCTGATGCCGGCGGCAGGTGCCCGTCTGCCGCGCCTTCCGGATGCGAGCCCGATCATCGAGATACTGACGGAGCATATTCACGTTCTTATAGTCAATGATGATCTCCACTCGGGAGACGCAGAACTGACAATGTCTGCGACGCCCGCGACGCTGCTGCCCCCGGCCTCCACGTTCGCCTCCACGTTCACCGCGATCCACGTTACGTGCCATCTTCATCATCCATTCGAGTTTGCTTGGACTAAGGGGAGAACCCACAGAGGAGATTCTCCGCAAACGGTGCAGAGTATAGCAGAGGAACGGGGATGAGTCAAACCTGTCAGACGTGCAGCCAGAAGCCGAGGGTGAGGCAGGGAATGCAGGTGAGACGCGCCCGTCCTAGAACGTACGTTTCCCTATGTTTCAAGAATGGTGCAACGGATGTCCGTGCATAATATCATGTTTGTGCGGAATGCGGCGAATCGAGACAGGACCCCGTTGCGCGGCTCAGTGTGACAGTTCCGGGGGATTCTGATATAATCACGCCAGTATGGGGGCAGCTCGGCGCGTTCTTGAGCGTTTGGAGGACACACTGCGCACTGCAGTTGAGAGTGTAGGGCATTTGTTGCCGGGTAAACTCGAGCCTCTGGAGCTTGCCGCTGAACTCGCGCGTGCTATGGATCACCGGCAGATGCAGGGGCTTGAGGGCACTATTGCGCCCAACGAGTACCGTGTTAAGCTTTCGCCGGACGACCTGAGGTTGTTGGGGATGATGGCGCGAGAGCTGGAGAACGAGCTATCCCAGTATCTCTCGGAGTTCGCTGCTGAACGTAGCTGTCTCGTGGGTCCAGTGCTTACCGTGAAGCTGGAGCCCGACCAGAGATTGGCGACTGGTCGAGTCCGTGTCGAGGCCGACTTTGCAGACCACTCCCTTCCTGCACGACTCGAGGTGATCTCAGGAATCGAGCCCCGCGTGCTGGAGTTTGTGGGCGAGGCCGATATCGGGCGGTCAGAGGAGTGTTGTCTCCCTTTGGAGGACGCTGCCATCTCACGCCGACATGCGCGTCTGGTGTGGACGTATTCCGGCTACCTTCTCGAGGACTTGGGCAGTAGTAACGGCACCTTTGTTGACGGCCGTAAGGTCGATCGTATACTGCTGAGTGGCGGCGAGCTGATTGAGATAGGGTTGGTCCAGATGAGGTTCTCTTACGTGCGGTAGAAATCATGGAACTAGCTCTGCTGGCTGGGAAATGGGTGTTTGTCGGTCTCATATACCTCTTTGTGTTTGTGGTATACCGAGGACTGATTCGTGAGGGAATGGTACAGGAAGGAGAACGTGCTCCCGTGCGGGAGGGCCCTCGTGTGTACCGCCGCGAGACAGCCCCCGGGCCCACATCTGCTCAGGAGCCGCGTCCAGGCTCTGTCGCAGTCGCCCCGCCAAGGCCGCGGCCGCAGCCCCCGGTAGCACAGATGCCGCTGCCCACGCCCTCAAGCGGAGAGACTTCCGGTTCATTGGCCGCGGGGATGTCTCCGGCGCTGCGCGAGGCTCTGCAGGAGGAGCCCACGCCCTCGAGTGCGGCTGTCCCGGCAGCTCCCCTCCAGTCCGGACGGGTGCCGCGACAGACCGAGGCACGAACTGACACCGCCAAGTTGGTGGTCATCCACTCTCAGACGCCTGAAATACCGGTGGGGCACGAGTACCCCCTGCTGGCAGCCGCCACTATCGGGCGCGCCGACTACAACGCGATTGTCCTGCCCGACCAGTTCGCCTCCATGCAGCATGCCGTGATCTTCCTCCAGGACGGTCGGCGAGTCTTGCGTGATCGCGGGTCAACGAATGGCACCCTGCTCAACGGACGCAAGGTGGACACCGATATGGTGCTGCGTGATGAGGATGAGATCACGATTGGCACCACCGTGCTGAGGTACTCCCAACCAAGCCCTGGCGGCCGTTGACCTACCCTTCGCTAAGGAGCGTGCCGGCATCACCAGCAGCCGTCGTTTTGAATTGAGCTTGCTCCTGCTTGTCGCGGTTATCGCCGCCCTCGGCATGGCACTCACCATGCTGGTGAGCAGTCAATGGGGACATGCGCTTCGAGTCCTGGCTGCCATTGGAGCTGTGATACTGGCGGCCCTTCTCCTGGACCTGCAGGGCGCTGCGCGGGATCGGCTTCTCCTGCCTCTGGTAGCGTTCTTGACCAGCCTGAGCGTCATCCTTCTGTCGCGAATCAATGGCGTTCTGGCGGCCAAGCAGATTCTGTGGGTTGTCGTGGGTGCTGCTGTTCTCGTGTCCACCTATTACCTCGTGGAACGTGCCAGTCATCTCAAAAACTGGAAATACCTGGCTGGAACCGCGGCCGTGGTACTCATGCTGGTCACGGTCCTCTGGGGAGTCGAACGCAACGGTGCACGGCTGTGGTTGAGCCTGTTTGAACGGGTCAGTTTCCAGCCTAGTGAGATCGCCAAGCTACTGATGGTCATCTTCCTGGCGGGGTATATTGCCGAGAAGGGGCCCCTGCTCCGTGTCTCACGCCGTGGCACGTCCGGGTTCTCTCTTCTGCAAGGCCGCTATCTCGCCCCCATGGCCCTGATGGTCGTCCTGTGCCTGGCGCTCTTCGTTGGGCAAAGAGACCTGGGCACGGCGGTGTTGTTCTTTGGGCTGTTCGTGGCCCTGGTGTACCTCGCGACGGGCTCCGCAGTTCATGTCGTGGTCAGTGCCACGCTCTTCTGTGGAGGAGCTTATGTGGCCTCGTGGCATTTTCCACATGTGGCCCGGCGCGTGGAGGCCTGGGTGCATACCTGGCAGACCTACAACTCTGCGGGCTACCAACCAGCCCAGGGGCTCTTTGCTCTGGCCGAGGGTGGTCTCGGTGGGATGGGACTCGGTGTCATGCCCGTGACCGGCCAGAACCTGCCCGAAGCCAGCACGGACCTGATCTTTGCTGTACTCGGCCAGGACCTTGGCCTGGCTGGTGCAGTGGGCACGCTGTTGGTCTATGCTCTATTCATCTGGGCCGGCAGTCGGATAGCTCTTCGAGCCCGGGAGTCCTTCGAGGGGCTACTGGCCGCGGGTCTCACCGCCATGTTTGCCCTGCAAACGGTCATTATCGTTGGCGGAGTGCTGAAGCTCATTCCGCTGACCGGCTTGCCGTTACCCTTCATCAGTTATGGGGGGACCTCTATGCTGATGAATTTTGTCGCCGTAGCGCTGTTGCTCGCGATATCGCGCAACAGCGCCACCTGAGAGCGTGGTGTTTGCGTGCCCGTGACCCTGTCCCTGCGTGCAATCGTTTACGACGTTGATGGCACTCTTGCCGACCATTTCCGGCCACCGCCCCGAATGCTGCGCGGCCTCGTGGCTGAATTGGACGAAGCCGGTGTGCCCCAGGTGCTTGCCTCGGGAAAGCTCCATGAGTACCTGGGCGGCATGGCTCGGGGCTTGGGCCTGGAGGCTACGGGATGGGTCATCGGTGAGAATGGGGCCACCCTCTATGACTGGAGCCGCCTGCTGTTCGAGGTTGAGGGCGAATATCTCAACGACGTCAACATGCTGCGTCGGCTGCTGTGGGACGGGTGCCTGAGTGAGTCGGAATACTACGAGGAGCCCAAGTTCGCCAGTGTGACCATCTTCCCTCGCGATCGGGATCTGAGCAAGTCACAGCATGTACTCCACCTGGTGCAGGACCTCTGTCGAGCTCACGGCTTACAGCTCGCGCCAGAAGTCCATCCAGACTCGGCAGTGGACATCCTGCAGATCGGGGTCAACAAGGGACGTGCAGTGCAAGCGGTCGCCAGCAAGCTGGGCCTCTCTGCGGAGAATCTCGTCGCCTTTGGCGAAGGGGTCAATGACGTCTCCATGCTGGAGCTATGCTATCCGGTGGCGCCTGCTGACGCGCACCAGACTATCCAGGATTTGGTGCGGCGCAAGGGCGGCTATCTCGCGAGTCGTCCTGGCCCCGCCGGTGTTCTGGAGGGCTTCTGGTTCCTGCGCAGCCAGGGCCTGACGGGCTTCGACCTGCCAGCCTGGCTCGAGCAGTATCGTCCGGAGGATGAGTGTTCGTGAGCACCTACGGTCCGCAGATCCGTCGCTTGGCTCTTGTGTGGCTGACCGCCTTCGTCATACTGGCCTTGGCCGCGGGATACTGGCAGGTAGTCGCCGCCCCGCACCTGCAGGCCAACCCCAACAACTCACGGGCCGCGCTCCGGCTCAGCTTGACTGAGCCGGGCAACATTTATGCCGCGGACGGAACTACGGTAGTCCTTGGGTCTCGACGCGAGCAGGGTGTCTGGCGCGCCTCCTATCCAGAGCCAGAGACCTTCTGTCACCTGACCGGCTACAACGAACGCACAGGTCTTCAGCGCACTCTGCGTGAACCCCTGCTCGGCGTAGGGCGCTATGCCAATCCCTGGCATCTTCTCAGGCGGGGACGGTCCCGCGGCTGTGATGTGAAGTTGACCATCCATGCTGAGGCTCAGCGCTTGGCCACGCGCATGCTCCGTGGCCGCCGCGGAGCCGTGGTAGCCATCGATCCGCAAGATGGTGCCCTCCAGGTGCTGGTCAGTGCTCCGGCCTATGATCCTACGGTCCTGGCCTCAGTAGAGGCCTTTGAAGTTTTCCGGACTGACCCTTTCTCTCCGGAACTATGCCGCGCGCTCCAGGGTCTGTATACGCCGGGGTCTGTGCTCAAGATAGCCACGGCAGCCATTGCTCTGGAAACGCATACCTTTGCGCCGGAGGATGAGTTCACTTGCTCTGGTGATGAGCGAGTCGCCGGGACGCGCGTGGCCTGCCCCCGAGCTCACGGCAAGCTCTCCCTTACTGACGCCCTGGCGCAGTCCTGTAACATTACGTTTGCCACGGTGGGAGCCAAGATCGGAGCGGAAGCATACCGTGATTATATGCGGCGTTTCCACCTGTTGGATGATCCTCTGCTGCAGCTGCCGGGCAAACCAGGACGCATGTCGGATCTCCTAGGCTCCAAAGGAACACAGTTCCTCGTGCACACTGCCTACGGACAGGGGCAGACCATGGTCACGCCGTTGGCCCTGGCGCGGCTAACGGCGACCTTTGCGCGTGGGGGTGTTGTGCCCAAGCCTTATCTGGTCGCGGAGATACTTAACGCTGACGGGCACGTGATCTCGGCTGCGAGGCCTCAGGAGGCGGGGCGGGCGATCAGCGTGGCAACGGCAGCTCAGGTAGCAGGTATGATGTCCGCGGCCGTGGAACAGGGCACGGCAGGGGTCATGCAGATCCCCGGGGTTAGTGTTGCGGCCAAGACTGGTACGGCCCAAAAGGCACAGGGCAAGCCGGACGTCTGGATGTTGGCCTATGCTCCGGTGGAGCATCCTACCACGGCTGTGGCGGTAGTGGTCGAGGGCGGCGAGTCCGGCGCCGAGACGGCTGGGCCCCTTGCACGTGAAGTGCTACGCCTCTTGCTGGGCGGATAGAAGGATAAGCAACTTGGATCAGATGGCGGAAGGCAATATGCTCGCCGGTAGATACCGGCTTGAGGAGAAGATTGGCGAGGGTGGCCTCGCCACGGTTTTCCGTGCCTGGGATACCGCCCTGGAGCGCCCGGTGGCAGTGAAAATCCTGCGCGAAGAGCTCGCGCAGGACCCGCAGGTCGTGGCCCGCTTCCGCCGTGAAGCGCGTGCTGCAGCCAAGCTTAATCACCCCAACATTGTGCAGATCTATGATACCGGCCAGGACGAAAGCCGGGGCCTCTTCTTCCTGGTGATGGAGTACTTGCCGGAACCGGATCTCAAACGCAGCATAAAGAGCCGGGCCCCCTTTCCGGGTCGGGTAGTGGCCCAGATCGGCATCGAGTGTTGCCAGGCGCTCGCCTATGCCCATGCCGAGGGCCTGGTCCATCGTGACGTCAAACCCCACAACATCTTGTTCACCAGAGAAGGCATCGCCAAGCTTTCTGACTTCGGCATCGCCGCTGCAGCGGGGGAGACCGGAGCCGTGGCTCCCGGCCTGGTGGTGGGCAGCGCCGCCTACATTTCGCCGGAACAGGCACAAGGCCGGCCAGTAGGGCCGCAATCCGATCTGTATTCCCTGGGCTGTGTATTATTCGAGGCTCTCATCGGACGCCCGCCCTTCATCGGAGAGAGCGCGGCCCAGGTCGCGGCTATGCACGTGCATGAGCGCGTTCCCTCGCCGCGAGAGATCAACCCCGCGGTCACGCCGGCCGAGGAGTATGTGGTCCGCAAGGCACTGGCCAAGGATCTCAGCCGCCGCTATCAGACAGCCGAAGAGATGTTGGGCGACCTGCGCAAGCTGCTCTCCGGAGAGGAGCTGGAGCGGACCGGGGTCATCCCGCGCAGCGAAGAGCGCACTATGCTGCTCCAGGTGCCCGTGGCCCCACCCTCCCCACCGCCTCAGGTGCCTGCCCCGCGGCCTCGCCCAGCAGTGCGCTCCGCCGAGAAGACGGATGGTTCCTTGGTCTGGGGGACTCTCTTGGCGGTCCTGGTGGTGCTGTTGGCGCTGGTGGCCACCTTCTGGCTCGTCTATGTGGCCTTCTATCCCGGTGCCATGGCCAAGTTGGTTCAGGTGCCGGAGCTGAAGGGCCGTTCTGAGGCCGATGCGCGTTTAGCTATCACCGAGGCCGGCCTCAAACTCGCCGGCGTAACCTACCGTTCAGACCCCGAAGCCACGGCTGGTACTGTGCTCGAGCAATCCCCGCCCGCGGGAGAGATGATCCGAGCAGGGTCTCCAATAACCCTCGTCGTCAACAAGGGGGTGGAGGTGGCCTCTGTCCCCGATCTGCTTGGCAGTGATCGCGACGCGGCCGCCCAACTGCTGCGCCGCTCGGGGCTGCTCTTGGGCAAGATCGCCGAGCGTTTTAGCCCCACGGTGCCCACCGGTGAGATTCTGGAGCAGAGCATTGAGGCCGGCACCCGAGTCGAGAAGGGCACGACCATTAATGTGACGCTCAGTAAAGGTCCAGAGCCGGAAGTCGTTCCTGAAGAGGAAGAGTTGACGGCGGAGGCCACCGCCATGAGTGAGCCCCCGCCGGTCGTGACCTGCAAGCCCGACACCACCTTTGAGGGAGCCAACCCCCGCCAGCGACGGTATTTGCTCACGATCACCGGTACCGGTCAAAGGAGCGCTCAGAGGATCAAGGTGGTCCGGCGAGATGAAACCGGCGGGCCCAAGCTGGTGCTCGACGACACCATTGATCCGGCAATGAAGAAAACCATCACCATCGTTGGGGAGGGCAATACCTCGATCGTCGTGTATCATGAGGGAGAGAAGCTCCAGGAGTTCACCTTCCCAGTTCCGACGACGGGCGAGGGCCCCTAGCCACGTAGACTGATGATGCCATAGGAGTGACGAGAATGAGATACCTGAGCCTGCTTCTGTCCGCGCTCACCTGTTTGACCTTCGCTTCCTGGTCGCCGCTGCTGGCGGCGGACCTGCCGGCTGTGGCGGGCAACACAAACCTCGCCGCTGCAGCTAATGGTGGCCGGATTGTCAGCTTCTCCAGCGAGTCTCTGGATGAGCAGGGCAAACCCATCCCTGAGTGGCAAGCCTCCAACCTCATTGACGGCAAGTACGTCGTGGGGAGCTACACGCCTGCCGATTCTTACGGCTGGTCCTCCCAGGTGCCTCCCTCCGATGAACGGCCCCAATGGATAGTCTTGGCCTTCTCCGATCCTCGGACAGGCAAGGACGTCACGCGGCTCATCAGTCGCATCGTCATTGACCCTACTACTGACGACCCGTCCTTCATCGGCCGCTGGGTGCAGGATTTCACGCTCGAGGCTTCCGTCACTGATGCTAACGGTCCCTGGAAGACCATCGGACGATACAAGGTGGTAAATCGGGCGGTCAAACAGACCTTTGATTTTCCGCCTACCGAAGCGCGTTACATACGCTTGCTGCTTACCTCCAACCATGGCTCCGACAAGTGCGTGGAGATGGGGGAAGTGGAGATCTATGAAGCTATTGTCCCGGCGGAGGAGTTGGACCGTTTGATTATCAGGATGGAGAACCTGCTGGAGGATCTCAAGCGCTATCGAGATGGGCAGCTGTACCAGCAGCAGCAGCGAACGCTTAGTCAGGTCAGCCAGAAGCCTGCACCGGAAGAGCAGCCTGGAGGTCCTCGTCCGGCACAGCCCGCACCCGCTACTGGTGCTCCGGCCGCGGCGGCGCAGCCAGAGACTGTCTCCTTGGCAGGACTCTCGCTCACCATACCGCCCGGCTGGCAGCGCAGCACCCGCACGGAGGAACACGCTGAGCAGATCAAGCTATTCCTCCTGGGGCCCAAAGCCGGAGAGGGACAGCTTGCCTTTACAGTGTCGCTGGAACCTCTGAAGGAGGGGACTTCACTGGCGGATTTTGTCACCGCTGCTACTGCGCGAGTTCCTGCCTTGACCAGCGTGAAGGACGAAATCGGCATGCTAGGAGAGGTCACGGCGCACCATTTTGTGCTTCAGGGAGAGGGCAGGACCTACGACAGGTACTACTTGATCAGTCAAGGGCAAGGGCTTGTGCTCACGGCGGCCGTGCCGCCCGGCGGCGAGGAAGAGGCGAAACCCTTATTGCAGTCGTTCTGGGCCGGTCTCAAGGTGACCGCGGTCAGTCCGACTGGTTCCTAAGAACCTCACATCACTCTCAAGGGGAGGAGATTTCGATGTCGTTCATGCCTGCTTTAGCGCGGTTCATCGACTTTCAGGACCCGGAGGTGTGTGCCCGGGTACGAGCGATCCCGCAGGAGCACATCTGCGAGCACCCGAATCCCGACTTCCATATCTCGGTGATTGAAGAGGAGACGGCTTTCTATGCCGAGTTCGCGCTGGACCTCGTCACGCGGATCCGGCAAGCCGCTGAAGAGGGGCGCAAGTGCGTCTTCATCCTACCCGTAGGGCCTCTTCCGCAATACGATATTGCCGCACGGCTGATCAACAAGCTCGGCCTGGATTGTCACCATCTGGTGACTTTCAATATGGACGAGTACGCAGATGAGAAGGGGCAGACTGCGCCGCCGGACTGGGCGGGTTCCTTCGCCACGGCAATGTGGGCTAACTTCTTCGGCCGCATTGATGAGAAACTGCGGCCTCCCAGCGAGAACATTCACTTTCCTAACACGGACAACATCAGCAAGTACTCCGACATGATAGCTGAGGCGGGAGGCGCTGATGCCTGTTACGGCGGCATCGGCTGGTGCGGACACATCGCCTTCTGGGAGTCCAGCTTGGGGCACAACTATGACACGCTCCAGGAGTACTGCGCGGCCAAAGCCCAGATCGTGGAACTGACGCCCATGACCATCATGCAAAACGCCCTGCACTCCTTCGGGGGAGACTGGTCCTGGGTGCCCCCGAAAGCGGCTACCATCGGCCCAGCCGACATCCTGGGCGCCCGGCATCGCAGCTTCTGGCTGGATGGCATGTGCGGCCCNNGACTACACCCTCCTGGGTGGCGTGGCCAACGACGTGAAGATAGAAATGTCTTAGGGTGGATTCTGCGCCAAACGTCAGACCAGCAAGTGCCTCGGCCCTCAGCGCCGGGGCACTCATTCTAAACAGACCTGGCCCGTAAGCCGGACGTTCGGGTCCCGGGGGTCGGCAGCTTCTGCCACAGTACGGCCGTCGGGGAGAACTAGATCGGGCGCAATCTCAGTGAGCGGGACCAGGACGAATTGCCGCTCGGTCATACGCGGATGGGGAAGAACTAGTTGCGGATCGTCCGAGCGCGCCTTGCCATACAGCAACAAGTCCAGGTCAAGCGTGCGAGGGCCCCAGCGCTGCTGACGATCGCGTCCCAGCTCCCGCTCAATCCGCTGGCAAGCCGCCAGCAACTCGCGCGCCGGCAGCTGTACGCGAAGCTCGGCTACCATATTCAAGAAACGTGGCTGCTCAGTAACTCCAACGGGGGTTGTGTCATACAGCGAGGACAGGCGCTCAATGCGCACCCCCGCTAGTGAACCCAGGCGCCTTAAGGCCGTAAGCAGATTCTCGGCCCGGTCTCCCAGGTTACTGCCCAGGCTGAGGTAACATGTGGTCTCTGAGGCGGAAGCCATGCTTACGGGTCTGCTAAGGCGATTCCGGAATGGGGGGAGGCAGGCTGGCGCCGCGAGGTTTGGCCTCCGTCGGTGTCTCTGCCACGACGCCGGTCCGCTCTCTGCCGGGCGACGCGGGCTCTGCGGGCGCGGGTGGAGGCGTGGGCAGGCGTCCTTCCCGGACTAGAGCCTCCACTTCCTCTTGCGTTAGGGTCTCCCGGTCCAGGAGGTTCTCTGCCAGGAGGTCCAGCTTGTCCCGGTGTTCCGTGATCATCTCTCGGGCGCGCGCATAGCAGTCATCCACCAAACTGCGGATCTCCGCATCTATTTGCCTTGCGGCGTCCTCTGAGTAGTTGCGTTCCTCAGCGAACTCCTTGCCCAGGAAGACGGGACCGTGGCGACGGCCGTAGGTGATAGGCCCCAACTTCTCACTCATGCCGTATTCGGTCACCATCTCCCGGGCGACTTCGGTGACGCGCTCGAGATCGTTATGCGCGCCCGTGGTCACGTCTCCGAAGACAACCTCCTCGGCGACCCGGCCACCCAGCGCCTGGATCATCCGGCTGACCAGTTCACTGCGCGTGTTGAGGTAGCGGTCCTCCTCGGGGAGATTGATCGTATAGCCCATCGCCATGCCCCGGGGCAGGATGGTGACTTTGTAGGTCCTGTCAAAGTCGGGAAGTAGGGTCCCGATCAGCGCATGGCCCGCCTCGTGGTAGGCCACAATCCGGCGCTCCTTCTCCGTGATCACTCGATTGCGCCGCTCCGGACCGGCCATGACGCGCTCGATGGCCTCATCCAGCTCCTGCATTCCAATCTGCTTGAGGTGCCGACGGGCCGCCAGCAACGCCCCCTCGTTGACCAGGCTTTCCAGGTCGGCGCCGGAGAACCCGGGAGTCCGTTTGGCTAGGCTCTCCGCATCTACCTCTGGGGTAATGGGTTTATCCTGGAGGTAGAGGTCCAGGATGGCCTTGCGCTCGTTACGGTCAGGGTTAGGCACCACGACGTGACGGTCGAACCGCCCCGGCCTCAGGAGGGCCGGGTCCAGGATATCCGGACGGTTGGTCGCCGCCAGGATTATGATATCCGAGTTGGGATCGAACCCGTCCATCTCCACGAGCAAGGCGTTCAGTGTCTGTTCTCGCTCATCGTGCCCTCCGCCTAGGCCTGCGCCGCGGAGACGGCCTACCGCATCCAACTCATCAATGAAGATGATCGCGGGCAGGTGTTGTTTAGCCTGCGTAAACAGATCCCGCACTCGTGAGGCCCCGACGCCCACAAACATCTCCACGAAGTCCGAACCACTGATATAGAAGAAAGACACCCCGGCCTCTCCGGCCACCGCTCGAGCTAGCAGCGTCTTGCCACAGCCTGGTGGACCCACCAGGAGCACTCCGCGGGGAATCTTGGCCCCGATGGCCCGAAAGCGCTCGGGGTCACGCAAGAACTCCACGATCTCCTGCAGCTCCTCCTTGACTTCGGTCATCCCCGCTACATCACTGAAAGTCACCCGGTGAAAGTTCTCACCGAGAAGCTTGGCCTGGCTGCGCCCAAAATCGAAGGCTTGCCCACCGCTCATGCGCATTTGACGGGCGATGACCATCCAGACAATGAACATCAACAGCAGGAAGGGGATGGCGGAGATGAGGAGATCCGGCAGCCGGTCGGCGAAGGTCACCGGTGCCAGCCGCACCTTCACGCCGGGGGCCATCTTGGAGAGTTTCTCGGCCAGTTCCGGGTCCGGGGGCAAGTCCACCGTATAGGTCTTGTAGGCCGTATCCGGGAAAGCCTCGGGCACGAAGTCCCCACCGGCACGCTGACCACCGTAGATAACCACCGTGGTGATCTTCCCCGCCTCCACGTCCGCCAGGAAGTCAGTGTAGTAAGTGTACACCTTTTCGGTTTGGGCTTGACTCCTCTGGTTCCCAATGACCCAGAGCATGGCGGTTCCCGCCAGAATCAGTAGCACCCAAACCAGAACGTTGTATCTTCGCATAGGTCTATTCTCTACTCACATTCCCCACTGTCACAGACCGTCAGTTGCAGGTAGTTTTGCGTGTCCTTACTGACGCGGAAGCCATCGGCCATTCCCAATTCCACGACCCAGATGATCTCTCCGCCGCTCTCCGTTATCACTGGGAGCGTCCGGCGGCGGTCCACCGGCACCTTGTGATCCACGAAGATGTCTTGCAGCTTCTTATGTCCCATCATCCCCAGTGGCACCATTACGTCCCCCGGTTGCCATGCACGCACATACAGAGGCCAACACACCCGGTCGGCATCCACTACAATGCGCCTCTTGCGCGCCGCCCCCAGGTCTGTGGGGCGCTTTGACAGCAGTCTGGCCTTGACAGACAGGCCAAGTTCCGGGATTCGCGCCTCTCCGCCAGGGGGCAAGACCTGCTCGTGCCAATCGGCTGAGCGGTCCGGCCTTGCCAGGCCCCGGCCCAGGACTATCTCATTATACCCCTTTTCGCCCTCCATGTCTTCCGGGAGAGACGCTCTCCTGCCGGTGTCGGATTCCCACAGCAAATGCTCTAACGCTTCATAATGGACTGAGGTCAGGTCAGTGCCGGTCCTGCGCAGCGCCTCCCAGGCTTCGCGCCAGATTCGGTAACGCAGTCCGCAGGCCAGGCCTCGCAACCCCGCCAGGTTCATCGCTATCCCCTCCTGGGTCGGTATCGCCAAGCGCTCATAGGTCTGCTCGACGAGCGGCTCAGTCCATTCCAACTCGGCCTCCGCGGCCTCGGCCAGGCGCAGCAGGGCTTTGTCCAGAGCGGGGTTGTATTGTTCTCGCAGAAGAGGCAGAAGTTCATGCCGCAGGCGATTACGGAGCGCCGCCTCCGGCTGGAGGTTAGTGAGGTCTTGTCGCGGGCGAAGCCTCCGTGCCCGGCAATATGCCTCAGTCTCACGGCGCCAGGCGGTGATCAGTGGACGAATGATGCTGCCGCGGCGAGCAGGCATACCGCGCAGACCATGCAGCCCGCTTCCCTTCAGGATATGCAGGAGGGTGTTCTCCACGCGGTCACTGGCGGTGTGCCCCAGGGCGATACGTTCGTAGCCTTGCTGCGTGCACACTTGCTCCAGAAAGGCATAGCGAATTTCTCGCGCGGCCATCTCCAGGGACAGTCCGTGCTCTGTCGTGTGCCGCAGCGTGTCTCCTCGGCCTGCATACATTGGCAGGCCCAGGCGCTTGGCCATGGCCCCGACGTACCGCGCCTCTGCCCTGGACTCCGCGCCGCGGATGCCGTGGTCCAGGTGCGCCACGCCCAGGGTGAGTGAGAGCTCCTCGCAGAGAGTATGGAGCAGGTGCAGCAGAGCCACGGAGTCCGGTCCACCGCTGACCGCCACCAGCACCGACGTTCCCTCAGCCAGCAGACCGTAGCGTCCGTTGGCCTCCTCAAAGCGCTCCCGCAGGCGCTCAACCGGTGACGCGGCGCAGGGCCTCTTCATAGATCCGCCTTGTCTCCGCCACCACCTCCGGCGGCAGCTCCGGCGCCGGGGGCTCTTTGTTCCAGTCCAGCGTCTCCAGGTAATCGCGCACGTACTGCTTGTCCATGGCCTCCTGCGCGCGACCAGACTGATACTTGTCCGTGTCCCAGTAGCGGGAGGAGTCCGGCGTCATCATCTCATCGATCACGATCAGCTTGCCGTCCAGCAGGCCAAATTCATACTTGGTATCCGCAATCATCAGCCGCCGCGTGGTGAGGTACCCGTTGGCGAAGTTATACAGCGCCAACGACTTCTCCTGGAGCTGATCGGCTATCTCCTGTCCCACAATCTCCGCGGCCTGCGCGTAGGAGATATTCTCATCGTGTCCCGATTCGGCCTTGGTGGAGGGGGTGAAGAGCGGCTCAGGCAGGCGGTCGGAGAGTTGCAGGCCCGGCGGGAGCTTATGTCCGCAGACCTCGCCGGTCTCCTGATACGACTTCCACCCTGACCCGGCCAGGTATCCGCGCACCACACACTCCACCGGCACCACCTCGGCCTTCTGGACCATCATCGTGCGCCCTTCCAGCAAGTCCGCTGATTCCTGGGCGGGCTCCGGAAAGTCCGCGGGGTCCATGGAGATGATGTGGTTGGGGATGATATGCTGTGTCTTGTCGAACCAGAACTTGGAGAGCGCGGTGAGGATCTTCCCCTTGCCGGGGATGCCGTTGGGCATGACGCAGTCGAAGGCGGAGATGCGGTCGGTGGCGACGATGAGCAGACAATCGCCGTAGTCATAGATATCGCGCACCTTCCCAAACCGCCGACTCAAAGCCCCCGGCAGGTCAGTGTACAGAATTGCCTTTTCAGGAGAATCGTCCATCTGTTTCACCCGTTCCTAAGGGCATCTGCGCCAGGCCTAGCAACTCCACAATCGCCTTCGTCTCCGCCGGGGACTCACCCCGGCAGCGCGGACGCTGCCGACCCTCCCTTGGAAGGGAGGGTAGCGCGCGAGTACGCGCGCTGCGGATTCCTCCAGCAAAACCTGCTCTGGCTCCGAGTCGTTCTCTGCGCGCTGTCTGCAGCGCACCCTCCCTTTCAAGGGAGGGTCGCCCTGCACAGCAGGGCGGGGAGAGTCCTCTGCGGCCCGCCGAATCTCGCTCAAGATCGCGCAGATGTCCCTCAGCACCCGCTCATTCGGAAAGCGCAGAACCCGCAACCCTTGCGATACGAGAGTAGCATCCCGGTCCTCGTCACGTTCGGTCTGATGGTCGTGAACCGGGCCATCCACCTCCACCACTAGCCGCGCCGCATGGCAGTAGAAATCAACGATAAACTCCCCGACCACAAACTGACGCTCAAAGTGCCATCCACCCAGTCGGCCGTTCCGCAGACGCTTCCAGAGCGCGGCTTCAGCCAGCGTGGGCTCCCGCCTCATTTCTCGGGCGCGTTCCCGCAGAGCCAGATAACGTTCGCGGTCAATCGAGACGATGACCACCTTGCCGGTTGGCTGACTCATCCTGGGGTCCGAGTCGTCTTCTGCACGCCGTCTGCGGCGCACCCTCCTTTTCAAAGGGAGCGTCGCCCTGCGCAGCAGGGCGGGGTGAGTCTTCAGAACCCCAACATCTCCACAATCGCCTTTGTCTCTGCCGGAGCCTCTTCGGGTTCCTGGGCCAGAGACACCGCCCGGTCGGGGTCCTTGAGCCCGTGGCCGGTTAGCGTGCAGACGACCGTCGCCGATTCCTCACCAAAGAACCCTTCGGCGGCCACCTTCATAACTCCTGCCACCGAGGCCGCGCTGGCCGGCTCGCAGAATATGCCTTCCTTCGCCGCGAGCTCCTGGTAGACCGCGAGAATCTCTTCGTCCGTGACCGCGCGGAGGATCCCGTCCGACTCCTTGACCGCCTTCATGGCGTCCTGCCAACGCGCGGGATTGCCGATGCGAATGGCGGTGGCCACGGTCTCCGGCTTCGACACCGGCTCCCCGCTCACTAGCGGCGCTGCGCCCGCCGCCTGAAAGCCCAGCATGCGCGGCGTGCGCTCGGTGATTCCTCGCTCCTGGTAGTCCTTGTAGCCCCACCAGTAGGCGGTGATGTTACCGGCGTTCCCCACCGGCAACGCGTGATAGGCGGGCGCCTCCCCCAGCGCGTCGCAGACCTCGAAGGCTGCGGTCTTCTGTCCATCCATCCGGTAGGGATTCAGCGAGTTGACCAGCACCACCGGATACTTGTCGGTAATCTCGCGCACCAGCCGCAGGCAGTCGTCGAAGTTCCCGTCTACCTGAATCGTTCGCGCTCCATAGGACAGGGCCTGGGCTAGCTTCCCCAGTGCCACGTAGCCTGCCGGGATAAGCACGATGGACAGCATCCCCGCGCGGGTGCTGTAGGCCGCTGCCGCCGCCGAAGTATTCCCGGTCGAGGCGCACATGGTGGCTTTCGCGCCCGCCTCAGCGGCCTTGGAGATAGCCATGGTCATGCCCCGGTCCTTGAAGGAACCCGTGGGGTTCACGCCCTCGTACTTGAACCACAGCTCCAGCTTCCCCGGTAGGGAAGGGCCGATACTGACCGACGGGATCAGTGGCGTATTGCCCTCCAGCAGCGTCACGCGCGGAGTCGCATCGGACACCGGCAGGAAGTCGCTGTAATACTCTATCACGCCTGGCCAGGGGTATCGTGAACTCGACATAGCACACCTACCCCAACACTCGAATGACGCTGCTGATCTCCACGACAACGTCCAGTGCCTTGATGGCGTCCAGGGCTTTCTGCAAGCGGCCCTCCGGTGTGCTGTGCAGAATCCAGACAATCTCCGCGACCTTGCCGTCCGTGGATTCCTGAATGACCGAGCCGATACTGACCTGCTCCCGCCCAAACTCCATCGCCATCGCCCCCAGCACTCCGGGACGATCCAGCACCTGCGTGCGGACGTAGAGCGAGGACTCGATCTCCGCCATGGGAACCACCTGGGCTTGCCCCTCACACCGGCAAGGGACCCGTCCGCGGGCCCCGGTTAGGAGATTGCGCGCGCAGTCAACTACGTCCCCTGCCACTGCCGCACCGGTCGGCAGAGAGCCCGCCCCTCGCCCAAAAAGCATGACCTCCCCGCACTCCGGTCCCTCCACGAAGATGGCGTTGAAGACCCCGTTCACCGCCGCCAGGGGATGGCTTCGGGGCAACATGGCTGGATGAACGCGCACCTCGACGCGTTCCCCTGCACGCTGCCCAATCGCCAGCAGCTTGACCACCTTGCCTACCCGCCGCGCATAGTCTAGGTCCACGGGAGAGATACTGCTGATTCCCTCCCGGAAGATCTCCTCCACGCGAATGCGCCCCCCAAAGGCCACGGCGGCGAGGATCGCGAGTTTATTAGCTGCGTCAAGGCCTTCCACGTCTGCGGTTGGATCGGCCTCTGCATAGCCCAGGGCTTGCGCCTGCGCCAGGACCTCCTTGAAGGGCCGTCCCTCCTCGCTCATGCGAGTCAGGATGTAGTTTGTGGTGCCGTTGACGATGCCCAGCACCTTCTCTAGTCGACAGGCCGCCAGGCTCTCCTTCAGCGACCGGACGATGGGGATCACGCCCCCCGCAGCTCCTTCGAACTGGACGTCCACTCCTTGCCGGGCCGCCGCCTCCAGTATCTCGGCGCCGTGTCTGGCCATCAACTCCTTATTGGAGGTAACGACGCTCTTCCCCGCTCCAATGGCCGCCAGCACCAGTTCCTTTGCGGGATGTATCCCCCCCATAGTCTCGACAAGCACGTCTATGTCCTCGGCCGTGGCCAGAGCCATGCTTTCGCTGGTCTGTAGCTCTGGGGGAATCTCCACGGGCCGCTCGCGTTTCCAGTCAAGATCGGCCACCCGCACCACCTGCAGCCGCGCACCCGTCACGCGGGAGATCTGTTCCGCGTTGTCCTGTAACACCTGGTAAGTGCCACAGCCGACGACTCCACAACCCAGGATGCCGACACGTATCTCGTGATTCATGCTGCTCACGCTCTCCAGGACAGAATGGGGGATACGCAGTCAACCAAGGCCGGCGAATGTCGTCTTGCCATGGACGGCAGTCAGACGCGCCCCGCAGACAGGGCCTAGTGTCGGCTACGCTCGATGACCATCAGGCACTGGTCGGCTTCCACGGTCTCCTCATTCTGTACCAGGAAGCGAATGACGGTGCCCGAGGTGGGGGCCGGGACCTCGCTGAACAGCTTCATGGCCTCCACCAGGCCAACGGTGTCGCCATGTTCCACATGGTCACCGACCTTGACGAAAGGGGCTGCGCCGGGAGAAGGTGCCACGTAGAAGACCCCCGCCATCGGCGAAAGCACCGGGATCTGATTCTCCGTGAGCTCCAGGGCCCCTGCGCCAGCGGGCGGGGGCGGGGCAGGCGCTAACGGTGGGAAGGCCACCCCCGCGGGGGGGAGACCCAAGGTGCCGCGCAGCAGAACCTCCTCCTCGCCCTCGTGCACCTCGATCTCGGCTAAGGCCTCCTGCTGGAGAAGCTCCAGCAACCAGCGCAAGTCCTCATCCGTTATCCTTGCCATAGGTGATACCTTCCTGACGGCGCTTCTTTCCGAGCATACAACAACGAACGGCGGGCGCCCACGCCCGCCGTTCCAGGAGACTGCACAGTTCGGCGTCGGTGCCTCCCCGCCAGTTCATAGACAGCCAACCCCCAGGAATATGGTAGCGGCGGGAGGAGTCGAACCTCCGACAACGCGGGTATGAACCGCGCGCTCTGACCACCTGAGCTACGCCGCCACCGTCTTGTTGGTTTAGCTACTGCTGCGCCGGGGCCCCCGACCACGCTTCTTCTTCCCACTGCGCTTGGCCTCGCGGCGGCCTGCAACCTCGCGGTCCAGACCGCTCAGTATCTGATGCTCAAACTCGCGCATCCGCTTGGTCTCAGCCGCGCGCAGTTGCTCGTAGTTAACTCTGATCTTGCTCATCAATGCTCCTCCGTAGGGGGATAGGATAGCGGTTCCGCCGCGCCTTGTCAAGCAGGCGCCATATTGGGTGTGAGCTGGTTGTCTACCTGGCTGACCGCGAGAGGAGGGCAGAAGGTAGCACAGGCGGCAAGTCCCGG
>LSQX01125476.1_pt1 | contig 36390 bp, 34 predicted proteins | sample 654561 | NCBI WGS metagenome assembly LSQX01 (sample SAMN04489861, study PRJNA283612) | anaerobic digester metagenome | isolation source: 4 biogas reactors fed with cattle manure at either 37C or 55C with and... | place: Denmark: Kongens Lyngby | collected 2014 | reverse complement strand
GGTGTTTGTTGTCGCTTACATTGAGAAGTTGTTCAAAATGTGTGGCCAATTTATTGCTTCAACATCACATAAAAGGCGCAAAAGAAAGTTCCATTGATTATGGCGTATCACCACAGTGTAGCATACCGGCTTTGTCAATATTGTTAATATATTTAGAAATATGGAGAAAGAATCTTTAGTAACATTATCCTTTGATATGCTTGTATGGGCTGTGTTGCCTGGCGCTTATTCTTAACCAAAAAAAACCATCAGTCAGGAATATGCCCTGGCTGATGGTTTTTACTCGATTATATTTTATTGACGGCAAAACTTTACATGCTGTGGATACGAAATTCTGATGCGTCTTAGCTTACCGTACGCCCAAGAGCAGATCGATCGTTAATTGATCAAGAAGTTCGTATCTTAAGCCTCGACTGGCAATTTTCTTTCGATCAAATACCCTGTCTTTTAACAGTTTTGCATTTTCCGATGAATACTTGCCCATCAAAAGGGACAAAGCATCATCATCCTGGCGAATTTCAGATAGCAAAGCTTGGATTTCCTGATCCTGGTTAAATTGTTCTGCTTTTTCTTTCAAAATAAGGTAGGTTCGCATACACCCACGGGCAAAATCCTTCACGCCATCATAGTCTTCCGTTCTATAGGCATGGGCATCAAAATGCCTGGATCCATCATATCCAACATCTTCTAAAAACTTAACCAGATAAAAGGCAGCTTTTATATCCCTTGATCCAAACCGGAGGTCCTGATCATAACGCCCAGGGTATTGATCGTTCAAATCAATATGGAATAGCTTTCCAGCATCCCATGCTTGGGCAACTCCGTGCATGAAATTCAAGCCAGACATATGTTCATGTGCCATTTCAGGATTGACCCCAACCATTTCTGGGTAATCAAGTGTCTCAATAAAAGCTAACATATGTCCGGTTGTTGAGGTGTAGAGATCACCTCTCGGTTCATTTGGTTTTGCTTCCAGAGCAAATTTGAGATCATATTTTTGATCAATCGCATATTCACAGAGGAAATTCAAGGCGTCGCGCATCCATTTCAATGAATCAATTGGATTCTTACTTGAATCGGTTTCTGTTCCTTCGCGTCCTCCCCAAAATACATACACCTTAGCCCCAAACTCAACGCCGAGATCCATTGCTCGCATTGTCTTTTGGAGGGCAAAAGCTCGCACATTGGCGTCGTTACTGGTAAAAGCACCGTCTTTAAAAATAGGATCAAAAAAGAGGTTGGTTGTTGCCATCGGTACAACCAGCCCGGTATCTTGCAATGCTTTTGCAAAATCCTTTTTTATCTGTTTTTCTTCATCAGGTGATGCATCAATTGGAATCAAGTCATTATCATGGAAGTTAACGCCATAGGCACCAACCTCTCCAAGCATATAAACAAGCTCTGCAGGTGATAATGGATCTCTGACTGCGTCTCCAAAAGGGTCTCGCCCAATCGAGCCAACGGTCCAAAGCCCAAAGCTGAATTTATGTTCGGGTTTTGGTGAAAATTTATCGTTCATGTTGTTCTCCTTTTATTTTTTTCCAAACTAAATTTGGTTTAATCAAATATTTCATGTCTCCATCTTGAACACAAGCTCGGCAATCAATGGCTGAGGAGCTCCTTTGGCTATTCCCACTTCGCCTGGACTGCATCCTCCAACAATGATCTTGTAATCACCCGGATGAAAAACAAAGTTGCCTTCAGAATCACAAACCATTAATTGTTCAGGAAGGATATGAAAATCAACAGTTTTAGATTTTTTGCTATCGAGTGCTAAGCGTTTAAATCCAACCAGTTGATACTTGATCCCATATGCGTTTTCCGGATATTCAAGATAAATTTGAGCAACCTCTTCAGCGTGATAATCGCCTGTGTTATCCAATTTAAATGACCCGGAAATGGGCGCATTTTGGGTTACGACCTGGGTGGATAGATGAAGGTCAGAATATGTGAAATTTGAATAACTCAATCCAAAACCAAAGGGATAATCTGAATTGTTGCCAGGGAAACGATAAGATCGTCTTTCCATCGAATAATCTTCAAAATCAGGAATTCCAGCCAAAGAGTTTATAAATGTAATTGGGAGCTTCCCTGAAGGTGATGCTTTGCCAACAATGATATCTGCCACAGCATGTCCCCCCTCTTCTCCCGAATACCAGAGAAACAATATCGAATCAACATAATCCCGAATTTCAGAGATGTTAATTGGACTTCCGCCAGACAGGCACAACACAATTTTTGAACCGCATTCCGAAAGTCGTTTGAGGTAATCAACCTGGCTTTCAGGCAAATTAATTGTATCGCGATCGCCCCCCACCTTTGAATAAATCGCGTCGCCTTCCTCACTCTCAAACTGTGGTGTGTTTCCAAAGCAAGCAATCGTAACATCAGATACTTTTGCCTCATTGATCGCCCAATCCAATTTGAGATCATTTTGATCGCTAAGTCCTGTTCCCTTGCGATATTGTACACGGACGCCTTCTGGAATTGCGTTGATCAAACCTTCAAGAACAGTGACCATCCTGGTGCTCACACCATGGTAATTTCCAACCAGGGTTTCCATACTCGTTGCAGTTGGCCCAACAATCAGCACACTTTTAATATTCTGGAAATCTAAAGGGAGAATTCGATTTTTGTTCTTTAAAAGAACAATACTTTTCAGTGCCGCTTTATAAGCCAATTTCCTGTGATTGTCGCAATCAATAACGTCCTGGGGTATTTTGTCATATGGATTCATGCCGGGGGGATCAAACATACCAAGCTTAAACCTGGTGCGAAATGTCCTTCGCAGAGCATTATTAATTTCTTCTTCCGAGATCAATCCACGTTCATATGCTAATAGAACTGATTTTTTTGCACACCCACAAATCAAATCACATCCTCGCGTAAATACAAGTGCTGTCGTTTGAACGTGATCAAGTTCGTGATTGTAATAACCGGGCAAGTCATTTGGCGCATCACAGTCAGTAACAACATGGCCTTCAAATCCCCATTCGTCTCTGAGCAATGTTTTTAAAAGGAACTCGTTTGTGCTGCACGGAGTCCCATTAAGTGCATTATATGCAGCCATAACTATTTCCACTTTAGCCTGGGTTACAATTTTCTTAAAAGCTGGAAAATAAGTTCGAAACATCTCCTGCCGAGAAACTTCTACATTCTGATTATGCCTGATACTTTCGGGTCCTGAGTGTACTGCATAGTGTTTTGCGCACGCCGCAGTTTTTAGATATTTGTCATGATCGCCCTGCATTCCTTTAATATAGGCTTCAGCTAACTCGCCTGTTAGAAAGGGATCTTCTCCATAAGTTTCCTGACCCCGTCCCCAACGAGGGTCACGAAATATATTAATATTTGGAGACCAGAAAGTTAGTCCCTGATAGATGAGCGTTTCACCATTTCGTTGCAAACTTGCATTATATTTTGCACGCGCCTCATCGCTAATAGCATTTGCGATCTGAAAGATCAATTCTTGATCCCAAGTAGCAGCCATCCCAATAGCCTGAGGAAAGACAGTGGCGCGCCCATTACGAGCTACACCATGCAATGATTCATTCCAGTAGTTATAGGCAGATATACCTAAACGCTTGACTGCAGATGCGGAATTGAATAATTGACTGATTTTTTCATCTATCGTAAGATGTGCTATCAAATCATCCAAACGTTCATCCAGAGGAATTTCTGGATTATAAAATTTTAATTTTTCGTCTGCGTTGTTTAACGTCGAATGCATAAATATTTTCCATTTTTTATCCCACGTATTGTAAATAAGATCACACTCGAGCTAATATTTTTGACTTAAGATTATTTTTTCCTAATTACATTTCCGTCAGATACTTGGTGTTGTGCAAGACTCTCTGATGACAAATTCTGTATCCAATTTCTGAGATTTAAAACTCTGGTTATTCATAAGTTGGATTATTCCATTAGCTGCTTGAATTCCCATTTCGAATAATGGTTGTTTGATTGTTGTTAAAGCGGGTTTTCTCAATCGCGCTTCATAATTATCATCAAAACCTAAAACCGAAAGTTCAGATGGCACCTTAATCCCAAACTCCTCTGCTACATCCATGACACCAAAAGCCGTTTCGTCGTTAGCCGCAAAAATGGCAGTTGGTCTATCTTTCCGCTGTAACCAATCTCTGGCTATTAATTCTCCACTTAGGCGTGTGAAATCCCCATTGGCGATAAGTGATTGATCAACTTCTATCCTGGCTTCGCCCATTGCTTCAAGAAAGCCTTCGAGTCGATCTCGGCTGCAACCAAGGTCCATTAATCCGGTGATATGTCCGATCCGTCGATGTCCAAGATTAATTAAATACTTTGTACCTTCATAAGCAGCGGTTACATTCGTAACGGTGATGCTTGGATGTTTTTCTACTGTATCCGAATAATCGACAGCTATGAAGGGGATATCATGTGTAGAACGAAGGTAGTTTTCTTTTCCATCACGCGGAAGGACGATGATAATGCCATCCACCAGATCATTTCTTATCGCTCTCAGATAAATTTGCTGATTATGTTGTGAAAGGCCTGTTGTATATAAAACCAGTTCATATTGTGTATCAGCAATACCTTCTGCTACACCGCGAATAATTTCCAAGCTGAAATAACTCGAAAGTGATGGAACGATCAAACCAATCAAATTGCGCTTTCCTGTTGATAAGCTTTTCGCAGTAAAAGATGGTGAGTAATTAAACTCTTCAATAATGGATAGTATTTTCTTGCGTGTTTCTTCATCAACATCTGGTCGATGATTAAGAACCCGCGACACAGTTGTCTTCGAAACCCCTGCTTTACGCGCAATGTCCGTAATTGTCAATCTCATATATCCATTCCCTTCTTTTCCTGATAACCATCAACTTTAATTTTTGGCAACAGTGATATAGTGATTATGACACAGAGAGAACATTAATTCAAAAAGGAAACGTCAATACTTCTCCCAAAGCGCTACCAATAATTGTTTTTGTTATCATTATAATTTAACTTTAAGACAATTTGCTTTCCAATATCTTGTAATAGAATTTACGATCACGTTAAGTAAAAATGGTTATCAGAAATATCCACAATCTGAAATCGACAAACATCAAGCGAAGAGAGATTTTTAAATAATCTTAAGTTGTTAATGTGCAAAACTTTTCGTACCGCTTTTTCGAGATCTCATTGTTCGATTGTGGGTATTTTATAGACAATCCTTCTTATCACTTACACAAATCTAAAAATCTTTGGATTTGCAATCATCCAGCGGTATAAAACCAACTGGATGATTGCATCTATTAATCTTTGTTTTTATTCGGCGTATTCTGCCTGAATTTGCTGAAGTACTGCTTCTAAATCAACCTGAATCTCTTCCAAAACTTCAAGCGCAGGACGTTCATTATTTGTAATTTGGCTTGTCTTCGCGCCAATTGTTGAATCCAGCTGATCAAAGCGAACCAAAAGATGGTTGGGGCTTTCAATACCATGCTCCAGGCTGCCTAAGTAAACTTCCATAACCTCATCAGCGGACATTGTCGTGAAGGAGTCTGCCCATACATTTAACAAACTTGTACGAACTGGTGGTGCGCCTGTCAACTCCATCCATTCTTGCTGGATTTCCGGTGATGCAAGGAATTTAATAAACTCCCAGGCTTCATCAGGATTGTTGCTGTCCTTAGACATCATCCATGGATCAGTAAACACCAAGCCTTTGCGGCCTTCAGCGCCATAAGGTAATGCTGCAACACCCCAGTTGAATTGCTCATCAAGGTCACCAAATTGCCACCATCCCCATGCACCGGTGATATACAGACCGATCTTAGAATTTTTGAAACCGCTTGTCCCACCAAAGGCTTCTGCTTCAGAAGGCTGTGGCATGTAATGGTATTTCCAGACCATATCCTGGCGCAACTGCCAGCCATTAACAACTGCATCTGAAGTCATCAGAGCGGTATCAGAAAAACCTGTTTCAAATGCATCTTCGGGATAGTATCCGCCGCCATACAGCCATGCCAGGCCATCAGCAGGCCAGAAACCCAAATGGCATCCAAATGTACCCAGATCAGGATCATCGATATTTTGGGTCAATTCACCACATTTTTCAAGGTAAGCATCAATCGTCCAGGAAGTATCATTCCAGTCAGTTGTGGGATAATCGACGCCGTAATAATCGAGCAGATCTTTGTTATAGAACATATAGGTACCACCAGACAAAATCGGAAGACCCATAACCTTTCCATCGACCGTGTAAATATCCAGAACATCGGACATAAAATCACTTGTATCAAACCCATCACGTTCAATGAAGGGTGAAAGGTCAGCGAGAAGATCTCTTGTCAGATAATCTCTGAAACCGCTGCTGCCCCAATGAGAGAATACATCTGGCGGAGTTCCACCAGCAATCATCGACTGCAGTTTGGTGTCAAAATCTGCGCCTGGCAAATAAATGAGGTTCACTTTAATGTTAGGATTAGCCTCTTCAAATTTTGGGATAGCAACTTCCGCTTCCCAGGCATTTTCCACCTCATCAGCGCGGACCAGCCAGGATATTTCTACAGGATCCTTGGCAACTTCCTCGGGTTCTTCGACCTCTGCTGGTTCTTCAACCTCAGCTGGCTCTTCAATTTCAACCGGTTCTTCAATTTCTTCTGGTTCTTGAATGGTTTCTGGAGCAGGTGCACAAGCGCCTAGCATCAACATTCCAATCAACAACACGAACAGTAACTTCTTTCTCATTTTTTCTCCTTAACATAATTGTGTTCTAAAGCTTTTACATTTCGTTTTGTCATGGCATTTCGAAATCTCTCTTATGGTTTCTTCCTTTCCAAAGATTTAATAATCTAAATCATTTAGCAATCAATGCAGGATAATTGGAAAATATGTATTACCTGCTATTGTGAAATTGATCTCATTTGCCACTTCAACATTTTCCCAAGACGGGAAACTTAACCATTGTTCACCATCCTGGAAGGTCTTTCCAAATTGAGCCCATGGATCAATCATGCCATATTCAAATTTTCCGCTTTTACCCACAGAACGGTATTGGAAATTGTAGTCTCCAATCGCAGTTAATGAGAGTGGTGTACCATCATAAACTTCCCAGGTATTGCCACCATCAAGTGAATATTCAATTCGTTCAACGCCAAATCCACCCGGTCTATCATTTGCAGATAGGGCAATTTGTACCTCACCCACAAACAAGCCTGATGCTAAATCTCCGACAACCTCCGCCGTTGAGATAGGCGCTACGTCATTGAGTTTCCAATCGCCGTCAAAGTAACCAGATTCAAACCAGGTGTCCTGGAAGTACATACCGTGCACACCGTCCATCAATTTACCGTCAAGGCGCCAGCCTATGAAGTAATCGGGGAACTGGAATGCAAATGACTGGAATTCGATTCCTGTCGAGGTGAATTTTAACCATGCAGTCTGAGGATCTTTCCAATCCATCCACAAACCGTAGCGGCTGACTGCGATGTATTTGTCTTTATTGAGCGGGTTGGGATAGACAAAGCTGTAATCAATTCGCTCTTCGTCCTTGGGGTTGTTGCCCGCGCCATCCGCATAAATGCGATCGTCAACGGTAATTGAACCCGGAGCAAATTCAAAGGGCAGTTCGTCTTCCAGATATTTGATGATCGCATTGGTTGATGGTTCACCAAAAAGGATCACATTTCTGCTCGTAGCATCGCCATAGGTCAGGTCGACATCGGCGACGGGTCTTACGATCCAGGTATTGGCCTGTGGAGTGCTGGCTCCGCCAGGAGCCCAAGCGTTTGAATTCGTGCTGTAATAGGGGAAATCCGGGATCCCTTCCCAAACATTGGCACTGGGTGTTGCTGTTGCATAGCCTGAATAGTTCCCGATATGCAGGATCAGCCAGTTGTTCCATTCCATCGCGAATTCTTGTGCTGCACGCAGGCTGTCCGCATTTTCAGCTTCGGTGCCCTGGGTGCCGTAAACGACTACAAAGGGGTTGAACATCGCATCGGAGAAAGGTCCACTGACGCCATGAGCTTTTTCAAGCGCTTCGCCTGACCGATCTAATGGCAGGTTTAAAGAAAGCAGCTTGGCGTCTTCGGGTGCTTCAAAAGCAATTCCGGCATTCCGCTGGGCATCAGAAACATTCCAGCCTGCAAAAACATTGTTTTCATCAAATTCTGCTTCAAAGGTCAATGCCTCAGCTGGCATAAGGGTGAAGTTAAATTCACCGTCGATTGTGACATCGATAGCTTCGTCCATGTCGGCGATGAGTTGATCGTTTAACTTCAAGGTAAATTTTGCCAGGTTCTTGGTTTGAAGATCGATGGCTTGCTGCGTATCCTCGTCGATTGAACCTTTCAGCTCAGCCCAAACATTCTCAGTAACAAATTTATCCAACTGGAGCCAATGAGCCGAATTGTATTGCAGGGTGTTGGTGGTATAGATTGCTTCTAATGGATATTCGTCCCGCACCTTGGATTCAAACCAGGGCATTAATTCATCCCAATCCAAAACTGCACAACCATGTCCACCTGTCATCACCTGCTTAAACACATGATCGTAGTCATTTTCCTCATAAACATCACGAATCTGTTCCTGATTCATGCGGAGGTTGGTTGCATCATCATAGCAAGACATGATAAACAACGGCATGTTGAGACCATTTTTTGCCTGCCATAAAGGCGACTCAGTTTCCAACATTGGTACCAGTGATGGGTCAACATAAAATGTCATATTGTGGAGGTTGTTACGGATGTTCAGATTTGTGGTTTGAAATCCTTCAAACATACTTCGCCGTAAAACGCTCGCTTTGTCCGAATGTTCGTACCAGTGCGGCCAAAATTCGCGATAATCCGTCCAGCCAGTTTGGGGAGCAACACCAGCCCACATGTCCGGGTAGCGTAAAGCAAGGCGATAAGCATCTGAACCGCCTAATGACCCACCGGTGATATAAAATCGATTGTGATCAAGGGTATACCCATCAACTTCTTCAAGATGTCTGATCACATCAAAGGGATCAAATTGTCCCTGGTTGTTTGCCTGTGGGCCACGGTAATCCAGCCTGACAGCAATCCAATTCTTGCCGTTATCCATAATCCATTTATTAGGCTGAGTGCCTGCACCTGGCGCACTTACTCTTCCGCCAGCGCCATGCCCAACAAACACAATCGGTCTGGGAGAATCTTTGTCAGCCGGATCGGGGATAAAAGCTCCAAAAGGTTGGAGAGATCCATCCATCTGGGATTCCATCCATTTGATTCCCACAAAGGGAGAATCAGCCTGTGCATTTACATTTTGTTTTGGAAATAAAGTGACTATAAACGCGAACGCTAGAAGCAAACCTGCTCCCATCAGCATTCTTTTTTTATTAATCATATTTTTTGCTCTCCTTAAATAATAATCAATGAGATATTAATTGAACACTGAGTTACCAAATTTGGTTATTGTGAAGTATCGATCAGTAGCTCCTCCTTTGACAAACTAAAATCACTGTAATACGCCATTTTTCAAACCAATTAATTCGTAACCGGTTCCGGTATCGGTTCCTATTGTATAATGATTCTTTTTATTTGTCAATGCAATTTTTGTTAAATTTTCCAGTTAATGATTGAATGGAAATTATCTAACCAGCTTGATCCCAAAACGGTCTATTTCTTTCGATGAGCTCAATTCTTTGGTCCACGCACAGTGCAGAACGCATAGGGTCTTCCGGCGTATTCACAGCGTAATCAAGAATCCGATCCAGGCTGGTCGAGGCGACGTGTAAGCGTGTGTCCGAAGATGCATAATAAATCAGCAAGGTTCCATCCTCTTTTAGAACAACGCCATTTGTGAACAACACATTGGAAACATCTCCGACCCTTTCCCAACCACGTGGTTCCATTAAGTAGCCACCCGGCTGGTAAACAGGACGCCAGGGTTCCTTAAGATCACAAACAAAAAGATAAAGGACATAACGAAGGCCAACAGCCGTGTTCCTGACAGCATGCGCAATATGGAGCCAACCAATTTCTGTTTTAATTGGCGGCGCACCTGCGCCATTTTTTGCAGATTTAATCGTATTAAATTCGCGACGATCGATGATTATTTCATCATCGACAATAGCTGGCGATGTCATATCATCGCAAAAGCCCCAACCAATCCCCTCCGCCAGGCCAGCCTCCATAAAAGCATCTTGAGGACGGGTGTAAAATCCATACTTGCCATCAACAAATTCTGGATGCAAAACAACGTTTCTTTGCTGAGGCGACGACCTTGTCTTGAGATCAGGTAGACGTTCCCAGTTAACCAAATCCTTTGTTCTGACAATGGCAGCGGTTGCAAAGGGCAGGAAAAGTTCGCCTGGTCTTTCCACCGGGTCTTTTCGTTCCGAACTGAAAACGCCATAAATCCATCCATCTTCGTGACGGGTTAATCTCATGTCATAAATATTAACATCCGGATCTTCATTTTCAGGAATTCTAATTGGTTTATCCCAAAACTTAAACTGATCGACACCGGAAGTGGATTCGGCAATGGCAAAAAAGGATTTTCGGTCAGCGCCTTCAATCCTTGCCACCAAAACAACCCGATCATCAATCATGATTGCACCGCTATTGAATACCGAATTTACTCGCAGCCGCTCCAGTAAGAATGGATTGGTTTCATGATTAAAATCAAATCTCCAATTCAGTGGAACATGATCAGGGGTTAGAACCGGATATTGATAGCGTTCAAATATTCCATGACTGAACGAGTCGTTTACTTTATTTTCACGATCAATTAATTCGCGATACTGATTACTTAATATTGTTTTTCTTTCATTAAATTGCTTGTTTTTCATTTTGCTCCAGTGCCCATTTAATATTAATGGTGTACAGTCATTTACTCTTCAAATGAGATTGATCATCCTTTGACACCGCTGATCACAATCCCCTGCGTGAAGTAGCGGTTTAAGAAAAAGAAGATAATTACCAGGGGAATGATTGAGAGCACACTCCCAGCCATAAGTAAGTTATAGGGGGTTCCTCCATACATGAGCTGATAATTTGCCAAACCCACGGAAATTGGTTGTTTGCTGTTTGTGTCCAAATAGATCATAGGTCCCATATAGTCATTCCAGTGGAACATAAATGAAAGAACAGCAATACTGATCAAAACAGGTTTCGACATTGGCATAATAATATGCGCCCAAATCTTGAAGTAACCCGCCCCATCCAGGAATGCAGCTTCGTCATAGTCTTTGGGAATTGTCATGATGAACTGTCTGACCAGGAAAATTAAATAAGGGCTTCCAAAAAACTTTGGAAGCAACAAGGGCAGCCATGTATCAGACAGGCTAATTTTGGTGTTAAAGATCTTATTGATAAAATTCGGGATGTGGTTTGTAAAAAGCACATAGTTTGGAATCATGGTGACAGCCCAGGGAAGCATCATCGTCGCCAGTATCAAAAAAAACAGGACATTCTTACCAGGGGCGCGCAATCGCGCAAAGCCATATCCGATTAAGGCACAACTTAAAACCTCTCCCACGACAGCTAAAGTTGAGTAAACCATCGTATTCTTCATGAATTTAGAAAAAGGCGTCAGACTCTCCTTCCAGATAATCCGATAATTTTCCCAATGAAACTTAACAATACGCACTTTTTTTGCATCTTGCGACGGAGCATAATAAACTTTTGTGAAATCATCCGGATCTCGGAATTCGCTTTTTTCAGGATTAAGCCTTATTGCAGCCAATCGCTTGATCTCCCCATCAAAATTGACATCATACAGAAAGTAATTTTTTCCATCAACCTCGATCTTGGCAGATTCTCTTGGCAGCCATTCGGGAGGCATGGTTTGTGTATTGTCCTTTTGTTTGACCGATGTAACCAGCATCCAAAACACCGGTATCATGATCACAAATGCACCCAGCGCCACAAGAATTGTGCTGATGGTTCGAGTGGCCTTTTCCCTGAACTTCCTGCTTTTAATGAGTTTCATTTTCTCAACCTCAATTTTTTATTGATTTCCGTTATTCTATAATAGAATTAATCCGCGGCTTCCACATAATGAACACGTTTGCCCATCACCCTGATCATCAAAACTGTCAATACAGCGATAATGATAAACAAAATCCAGGCAATTGCTGAAGCATATCCGAATCTGGTCCACTGAAATGCGTTTTTGAACAGATACAGTACGTAGACCATTGTGGAGTAATTCGGTCCGCCCAATCCCCCGGATATGACATAGATCATCGTAAACACCTGGAAACTGGATATCATGTTCGTGATAAGAGTGTACAAAAGAACCGGCGAAATCATTGGTATGGTAATGCTGAAGAATTTCCTGATCGAATTAGCCCCATCCATTTCAGCAGCTTCATAAAGCGCCGTTGGGACACCCTGCAAAGCTGCAAGGTAGATCACCATCGAGCCGCCGATCCCCCACAATGAGATGATCCAATAGGCTGGCATAGCCCATTTTTCACTGTTGAACCAATCAGGGCCAACAATCCCAGCCAGGGCTAAGATATTGTTTAATATTCCAAACTTCCCATTAAAAATCCATCTCCACAGGAGTGCAGAAGCCACACCCGAAATGATTGATGGAAGATAATACAATGTTCGCCAAAATGAGACAAACGGGATTTTTTGGTTTAACAAAACGGCAACGGCAAGTGCAGCTGTGATACTGAGGGGGACGGATACACACACATNNCCCTATATACTGAATATCAACGATGTTGTATTTGTGCAAGGAATAAAACAAAGACGCTGCCATCGGGTAAAACGTGAAGATTAAAAAGCCAATGATCCAGGGACTGATAAAAATATAGAACCATTTTGCTTCTCGTTTGGCAGATTTACTCATCTTCTTTTTTTTATCGCTCATTTTCACAACTCCACTACCGAAACAGTGATTTTTTCTTATGTCCTGACGACTATCTTTAATGTAACGCTATTCCTAATTTTCGTTTACCTAATAATATCGGCGAGTTCCGTCATAACCATTTAATTCTTTGGGTTTACCTGAGAATTGATGGCTCGACAATTTTACCAAACTGTCCATCCGCCATCTACAGACAGCGTATGTCCGTTAACCATACCCGATTCCTGACTTGCCAAAAACAGCACTGCTGCGCCGACATCTTCCACCTCTGCAATCCGATTTGCTGGAATTTTACCAAGAACAAATTTTAAAAATTCTGGGTTTTGTAAGCGCTTTCGTGTCATGTTCGTTTCGATAAAAGTAGGTGCAACAGAGTTAACGGTGATCCCATGCTTTGCCCACTCGACAGCCAGGGTCCTCACCAATTGAATAACCGCACCCTTCGATGAACAATAAACTGGCTGCCCGGGTATGGCAATCAATCCCGATTGGCTGGAGATCCAGATAATTCTGCCCCATCCCTTTTCGATCATATCTGTAACAAGCGATTGAGTGAGGAAGAAACCACCCTTAAGATTGGTGTTAAAGTGATCATCCCACAATTCTTCCGTCACTTCCAAGCCCGGTGCAGGCCTGTTGATGCCTGCATTGTTCACCAGAATGTCCACAGCACCAAGTTCCTGCCTGATTAAATTCACACCTTTTTTGATCTGATCAAGATCTCTGATGTCTATTTCTATTGAACTTACTTGTCCTGAAAGGGATCGAATGTTTTCGATTGTATCGGATACACTTATGCCCGGTTTATCAAGGATCATGACCTTCGCCCCTTGTTTTGCGAGCATCACTGCGATTCCTGCACCAATCCCCGTTGCTGCACCGGTCACCACTGCTGTTTTACCATCTAATCTAAACATGATTATTGTCCTGAGGTTTATTTGTGATCCGCATATCTTTCAACTCGAATTGCCGCTGTCAAGGCATGGGCTTCCATCCGCTCAATCATGCACTGTCGTTCGGTTACCTCCCCAATCTTTCGGCTGGCTTCCTTTGTCATTCTCTGATACGTGACGGTTTTTAGAAATTTTCCAACCCACACGCCGCCTGTAAATCGGGCTGATCTCCCGGTTGGAAGAATATGATTGGTTCCAATGCATTTATCTCCGTAGGCTACAGTGGTTTCTTCGCCTAAAAATAGAGAACCGTAATTTTGCAGCCGCTCCAGGTAATAATCTAAATCATGGGCATGCACTTCAAGATGCTCGGGGGCGTAATCATCGCTGAGTGCAATCGCTTCTTCAGGGCTATCAGCCACATAGATCCTGCCGTTATTTTGCCAGGACACCTGGGCGATCTCTCGCGTTGGTAAAGTCTCTAATTGTTTTTCGAGTTCTTTTTGGGTCTTCAGCGCAAAATCAGTGCTGAGTGTAATTAAAGCAATTCCGCTGTTAGGATCATGTTCTGCCTGCCCAAGCAGGTCGCAAGCTACCAGTTGCGGGTCTGCGGTATCATCAGCAATGATCATGATTTCTGTTGGACCCGCCAAAAGATCAATACCACAACGACCAAACAACTGGCGTTTTGCCTCAACAACATATTTATTCCCGGCACCGCAAATCATATCGACCGGCTCCATAACACCCATACCGAATGCCATCAAGGCTAACGCCTGAACGCCGCCCAAGATAAAAATTCGGTCCGCGCCGGCTTTTTTCATCGCATTAATCGTTGCCGGATAATAACCCTCTCCCTTTACCGGTGGTGTGAAAGCTGCCACATTTTTAACCCCGGCGACTTTTGCGGGAATAATGCTCATTTGGGCAGACCCAAACATGGGGTATCTTCCGCCAGGAATATAACTGCCAACAGATTTAATGGGAATATGTTTGTGTCCCAGAATGGTGCCCGGGTTAATTTCGATTTCAAGGTCCTGGAGGGTTGTTCTCTGTGCTTCGGCAAAGCGTCGAACGTTATCCTGGCAAAAATCCGTATCCTCAATGACTTGAGGATCAACCGAGGCAATTGCTTCATCAATTTGTTCCTCGGTCAGTTCAAAAGATTCAGGATTCCAATCGTCTAATTTTTTACTGTAGCGTCTGACTGCATCCATCCCCTCAGCCTGAAATTCATCTAACATTTTCGACACAAGCTGTGTTGTTTCCTTATCAAAATCAATCAGCCTATGACCGCCATCTTTTATAATTTTCATTTCTCTCCATATCGAATAATTATCAAGCAATTATGACGATTACACGTCTCGGAACCGGTTCCGGTTTTATTAACTTTACACTAACCCGAATACCTTGTCAAGGTAAAAGAGGAGGATTTCCATTTAAAATTAACACGCAAGCTTAATAAAATGGTTGACCTGTTTCTCAGCGCGCATCGTCTGCACCTGTCCGGTGTTCACAACGATCGGATGGAGGATCAATACGATCAAAGTTGCGAGGCGAGATTCCACCCCTCCCCCCATTGGGAGATCAAGCATTCATCTCACCGACCACAGGATACTATCCGCCGGATTCCTTTTCGCCCAGCGCGATTATTTCTTCGATCAGAAGCTGTGTTTTTACCGAATCCCAGGCTGAAGTCTGCGGCATCTGGCGCTCCTTCACACAGGAGAAGAAATGCTCAATTTCGCCGACAAAGCCACGCCCTTCCAGCGTCGGCTTCCATGAAGAATCATAGGTTTCAGCCCAATGCAATTGATCTTCTCCCTGCGTGAGCGTGACTTTTGAAAAAACATCGATCCGCATCGTTTTCTGACCGCCATACAGCGCGTAATGTTCTTCCCAGCGCCCAGCCCTCATGTTTGTTTCGAGAACGCCGATCCCGCCGTTGTCAAATTTTATGGTACACACCGCGCCCACAATCTTTTCAGGGGTGGTCTCCTGCGTCACGGAAACGGCATGCCCATTCCCGCAGAAAAATCGTAAGGTATCAATCTGATGAATATTATCATCGACCAGTTGATGGGCTAAATCAGGATAATAATCTTTGGGTCTGAATTTCGTGAACACGCCCATACTTACCGGGGTGTCTCCCCAAATTTGCTTTGCCCTGACGTGCAAGGGCGCATACCTGCGGTTGAAGCCCACCATCAGAATCCGACCCTTCTCATCAGCCAATTCTGCCAGTTCTCTCGTTTCAGATGAATGGAGGGTTGCGGGTTTTTCAACAAAGACATCAATGCCTGCGTTCAACAGCGTCTTGACAATCTCAAAGTGGCTGGGGGATGCCGTTAATACAAAGGCGGCTGTGGGTTGGCGGTCAACTACCTCCTCCAGCGAGGTTGTTCCGTGCGCAACCCGATAGCGTTTTTGATACTCCTCCAGGGGGGCTTTGGATCGATTGTAAAAAAGCAGATCAAGTCCATCATGAGATGTCAGGATCGGCAAATATGCCTTACGGGCGATATCGCCCAATCCTACCACAGCGATTTTCATTTTTTCGGTTTTCATGGTGTGCCTTTCACGAATAGAAAGCAGGATCACAAATTTCTCTTTATTTTATCCTTTATTTTCCTGTGCATCCAAAATGAATGATCTCATATATTCAGTAGCCATCCACCGCCTTCTCTTTATAAATTTCGGATTCTTGTCCAGTATTCATCCACATACTGCTGGTTGGCTTCCATCCCATCGGGGAGGCTGCCGCTCCAGTAGACCTTTGGGACAATGCCGCGATCGATCAAGTTTTGGGCAGCCTGGATTAGAACCGCGTGGATAATATACACACCCGTGATGGTTGATGTCGGTCCCAGGGGTTGATCCACGCCCGCAATTTTCACTGAGGTATCGCCAATGATCCCGTAATTATCGATCAGGACATCCACAACGTCGATCAATTTCCTGCCGCTTGAATGACGGGGTTTCAGGTTACTGCAATAAGCGACAGAACAGATGCCAATCACCCTGACGTCTCTTCGGCGTGCCTCGACTGCAACATCAATCGGGGCCTGGTTGTTACCTGAATTGGAAATCACGATCAGGGAATCGGGCGGGGTGATTTTGTGATAATCACAAATGATCTTGCCGGTTCCTTCGAGTTTTTCCATATAGGCGCTTTTCAAAATCTCGGAATGACCGGTCATGCTCGGCTCAAGAATGGCGTGAACCGGTACCAGGGTGCCGGATCGCCATAACACCTCTTCAGCGACCAGATGTGAATGTCCCACACCAAATGTATGCACCAACCCATCCTTTGCGAGAGTCTCACACACAAATTCAGCAGCCTTTTCAATCTGTCCTCCCTGGGTATTCAAGACACGTTCAACCACTTCACCTGTGTTCTTAAAAAATTCTTCATATTTTTTCAAGTCAAACAATCCTTTTCTAAACCTTCATGGATTAATCTGAAACCGTAATAAAAAACACAGCCACCCACAGGGTATGCAACCATCCACAAGCCAGTGTCCACATTGAACTCTGCTTCATTTAATTAATAGCACCCTGACCTGGTTAGAACCGGGAATGGACGATTTTTCCTTTAACCATGGTCAAGCTGACGTTCATGTCCGCGTCAATCACGATCAGGTCAGCTTGCTTGCCAACCTGGATGTTCCCAAGACGACCCGCCTCGCCAACCACACGTGCCGGGTTGAGTGTTGCCATTTGAAGCGCTTCTGGCAATGAATAACCAACTGCTATGTTCATATTTCTGACACATCGATTGAGCGTGGTGCTGCTCCCCGCAATGGTCCCGTCTTCCTGGGTGGCTTTACCGTCCTTAACGGTCACCTTTGCACCGAGAAGTTGATATTCTCCATCGGACAAGCCTGCCGCCTCCATCGCATCCGTGACCAGCACAATCCGATCGGTCCCCAGAGTACGGACCAGCGCTTTGATTGCACCGGGATGGACATGGATCAGGTCAGCAATCAGCTCCGCCGTGATCTCATCCGATCCCATAACAGCGCCAACGATGCCGGGATTTCGATGGTGAAGCCCGGTCTGCGCATTAAAGGTGTGTGTGACATGAGTCCAGTGCCCTTTCAATGCTTGCGCTGCCGTGTCATAATCCGCTGAACTGTGGCCAATTGCCACTGTCACGCCGGCTTCTCTGAAAATCGCAGCGACTTTTTCCGCCTGCGGGAGTTCTGGCGCCATCGTCATCTGTTTGATCCACCCTTTACCGGCTTTCAAATACCGGATTGCTTCATCAGGGTTGGGATTCCGTATCCATTTCGGATTCTGCGCGCCCTTCATCTCGACATTCATAAATGGTCCTTCCAGATGAATGCCCAAGGGTTGGGCGCCGGGCAGCCCTTTTTCAAATTCCGCGACCACCGCCGCAATCATTGCCTCAAGCTCCTCAGCGGATGGCCCGGTAATTGTCGCAAGGAAGCCTGTCACACCATTTTCAACCACCCAGGATGAGTATGCCTGCAAATCATCAGCCATCGAATCAAGATTGCCAAACGTGACTCCATGCCCACCATGAACATGGATGTCGATCAACCCCGGAGCGAGCATCAAATTCCTCAAATCCAGGCGCTTGTTTGAGACCGCCGGAGCCGATGTCATCGGTCCCACATAGTCAATGGTTCCCGTATCTCCCACAATAACTGATTGGTTTTTCAGTACACTTGTGGGGTTAAGAACAGTTACATAATCAAATCGTATTGACATGTCATGCCTCCATCTAAATTATGGGATTGAGTTTCCTTTATTTCTTATCGAAAACTTCTTTCTTACAACACCTGTGATTTATTGCCGATCGATGGATACCTCGCTTGCCACTTTGCCATGAGATCATGCCAGCCAAAAATCTCGACGTCCAGCATACCCTTCGCATAACAATATCCCGCCAGCCAACCCCGGGCGAAAATGATATCGGCAACCTCCACAACATCCACATCACTGTGCCCATCGCCAACAAAGACCAGGGTGTCAAATCGTTCTTTGTATGCCCGCGCAATCTTTAATTTACAAACACCACGACGCGGTGTTTCTTCATCAAACCAGGGGAATTCAAATCGGAATCCCTCCGGTTCAAAATAAATCCGATTGGCATAAATTTCGATATCGTGAATATCATAGCGATCCAGTATGTACCGAATATACCATTCCAGTCCATCGCTTGCGATCGCAAAGGTATAGCCTTTTTTCTTGCCGTAAGAAAGAAAGGCGAGAAAACCAGGATCGACCTCAATCGTATCCAGCACTGCTTCCATTTCTTCCCTGGAAGCAGTCACCGCCCCGAAGGTCGCAACAACTTGTTTGCGCATATTGAATTCACTGTTTGCCATTATCGGGGGAGCAAATTTTTCATACAGGGTTCCTAAGGCTTCAGAGGTAGTGATGGTCCCATCAAAATCACACAGGAACACCACCTCACCTTCTGGCAAATTGCTCAGTTTTTTTAATGCTTCTTGATCCATACCTTTTGTTGTTTCTCCCATAATTGCGGAATAATTTTCGTTTGCAGCAAGGTTCACAACCTCAAAACAAGCGCTCGGGTTTCAAGCAGAGCACAGCAAAACCCACTACCAATGAGGTTGGCAAGCTGACCCAGTGAGAAATATTGTTTCCGCAATTTTCCAAACACACAGGGGGTTGACCAGAATTTCAGCAACCACCCACCTGGCATTCGGGTTGATTCGATATTAAAAGAAGAAATGAGGCGCCCAGGCCATTTCTTTGTAACGCTCCATCAGCTCAGCGTTGTGCTCATCCGATCCATCAAGATTGGCGCTGATGAGAATTGGCGGCGTGAAGCCCTTATCCAGCATGTATTGGATTGCCTCAACCATCACCGCATTGAGCATGGCAGCGCCCAGCACGGTTGAGAGGGCGCCTGCCTTTTCCGGCAAACCTTCAAAGCCGATGGCAGCATCACCAATGGGCGTGCCCGTGTCGAGGACAACATCAGCAAAGTCATACAGTTTTTTGCCGGAAGAATGCCGTGAATCGACGCTTTGGGAATGTGCCATTGAGGTGACAACAATCACCTTCACGCCACGTTCCATTGCGCCCTTTGCCATTTCAATCGGTTCGGGATTGCGACCGGAATTTGAAATAACAAAGAGCACCTCACCGGGCTTCATTGGATACAGGTCCAACAAGATCTCCCCATAGCCTTCAAGGCGTTCAGCTAAACCCCAAATCGGATCAGGCAGATGAAAAACAGGCGCCAGCCCGCCTGCCCGCTCTGAGATCTCCCTTGCCAGAAGCTGAGAATGTCCGCTGCCAAAGGTATAGACATGTTTTCCTTCTGCAAGCACGTCGCCTACCAGTTCTGCCGCCTGTCGAATGCTCTCGGCTTTTGTATCTCGCATGTTTTTGAGTAATTCAATCACGCCCTCTAAATATTGTCTTTGCATTTTTCGCTCCTTTTGTTTATCAGATTGGTTAAATCAGTTTATGTAAATCAAACAATGAACCAACGTTAAATTTTCAATCTTTCATTATCTTCGAAGTCGAAAAACCATTAATTTCAGTTTGTCTTTCCTTGAGAACCTGACAAAAAAACCGGCTCTGATCTATCCATTGATCTCACCGGTAATTTCATATTCATTGATCGGGCTCTTGATCTGAAAACAATCAGCCCGATAGGATGTCATCCCGTATTCAAACAAGCGACCCGAAGGCTCAAAAGCCCAATTTTGAATCCGCAGGATCGCCGCTGGAGATTTCAAGCTGAGATGTTGCAACTCGTTCTCCTCAGCCAAGCCCGCCTGAATGTTGTACTGGCTCTTCGCCATATAGATGTGATAGTTATCCCTGAGAACCTGATACAACGAAATATTCTCAAAATCATAGCGCAGGATTCCCTGGCAGAGTTCATGGAGCAGGTAGCTGATCTGAATACAGATAGGCAAACCATCCAGCAGACGAATCCGTTCGAGAACAGCCAGTTCAGTGCTTTCGTTTATTCCAAACGCTGTCCCAAGCGTACGACCAGCCGGCAGGAGCTCCTTCCGAAGGACAATGCTCGAATGATTCAGCCCCTCCTTCTCAGCCATATCGGTGAAGCCATCCTGCGTGGGCATATACTTTTGAATGATTTGATGCTGATAAACAAAATTGCCCTTTCCCTGAACACTGTAGATATAACGATTCTGGCGCAGTTCATCCAGAGCGCGAACAACCGTAATCGTACTGACATCGTACTGCCTTGCCAACTCACGGATGGATGGGATTTTCTGACCTGATTCAAAGGCTTTTGATTGGATTTTTTGAATCAACGTCCGCGCCAGTTGTCGATATAGGGGTTCAGAGTGATTTGGGTTGAGTGTTTCCATCACGATCCAGGTGAATATAACTCGATTAACCTTATTATATATGTATATATACAGCTGTGTCAAGAATTTTAGTGATGCGTAATAAAATTTACTCAACAGCAGAAACCTTCAACCACCCAAACCTCCCGTTGATTGGGAAAAGAATGTTAGAATGATACAAAAGCAAATTGAGGAAAAGCTATGAGGATTACCATAGGCGCTCAGCTCAGCCTTCTGACACCGGAACAAAAATCAGTGTTTGAGATTCAACTCGATCAACCCACCCCACTCAGCCAAATTCTTGAGGAGCTTAACGTGCCGATTGACATGGTCCATTTGTTGATCATCAACGGAAAAATCGGCGACCCGGAAGACGCCACCCTTCAGGACCAGGATCACGTGGTCGTCTACCCCTACGTTTCAGGAGGTTAAATGGGTCGGGATTCATTGTCTGAAAATGAATTAAAGAGATATGCCCGGCAAATTTTCCTTCCGCAGGTAGGGGAAAAAGGTCAATTGAAGTTAAAGGAAAGCTCCGTCCTGATTGTGGGCTTGGGCGGTTTGGGGTCGTCCATTGCACTCTTGATGGCTGGCACAGGTATTGGCACCCTCGGCTTGCTCGATGATGACATTGTTAAGCTCGGCAATCTGCCCCGCCAGGTGCTTTACACCACCGCAGACATTGGCGAATTCAAAGCTGTCGCTGCAAAAAAGCGTCTCACCCAAAGGAATCCCGAGGTTTCTTTTCGTGTTCATCAGCAAAAATTGACACTGGAAAATGCTGAGGAAATCATCAGGGATTATGACCTTATCATGGATGGGAGCGATAACCTTTTCACCCGCAGAGTCATCAATCAAACCTGTGTTGCGTTTGGAAAGCCCTATATTTACGGCGCTGCCAACAATTTTGATGGGATGATCAGCGTCTTCTGTATAAAAGAAGGTCCATGTTTTAATTGTTTATTTCCTCAAGGTGAAACAAGGGAACACGCTTATGATGAAGATCTGTCTGGCGTGCTATCCACATTACCCACCACAGTCAGCGCCATACAATCAACCGAAGCTATCAAGATGATCACGGGAATTGGTTTACCCTTGATCGGGCGCCTGCAGATTTTTAATGGACTAATTGGGGAGTTTCATACGATTGAGATTAAAAAGAACCCGCACTGTGCGGTGTGCGGTGATCCTAAACACGCCTGAAATTTCAACCTGAACACGCAATCCGCTTTTGGCTGCTGGTGCTCCCAAATGTGATTCAATCTTAAATAAAACTGCGCCGGTCTTCCATATGGCGCAGGCACGGGCACATCGCGTTTATGCAAAGATGCGCGGTGTTTTGCAAACCTGAAATTAACACTTTTTGGCTTTAGCCCGGTTTGAACCTTTCATCCAGGAAGGTATAAACGCGAGCAATATTATCCTCGGAGAAAAATGCAACATCTGCATGGATGCTGTCTTCCAGGATTTCTAATATCACTTTCTCTTTCCCGGCAACTTCTTCAATGCGGTGCGCAAAATTGATCGACTGTTCAACGGGCACCAATTGATCCAGCGCACCGTGTTGAAGTAGAAAATCGGGGATATCTTCAGTGATATAGGTCATCGGGCTGGCAAATTCTACCCGTTCTGGCACATTGGTGATTTTTGCCCCCAACAGCAATGACTCAGGGGATTCAACCTGCGAGTGATCCGGGACACCACTCTCGCTTGCAGAAAGTTGTTCATCCATTGTCAGAAAGCTTTCAATAGGTCCGTACCAGCTCACAACAGCATGCACACGGCTGGAATAATCACCCCACCCCATCGAAAGATCCTCAAGCGCTTCCACACCTGCACTTGTCCCGAGCAGCGCGCCCAGATGCGCCCCGGCAGAAGAACCCCAGGCAGCAATCCGGTCTGTATCAAGTTTATATTTTTCCGCATGGGCGTGAATAAACCGAACCGCTGTTTTGCAATCATAGATTTGGGCTGGAAAAATCGCTTCATAACTGAGGCGGTATTCAACAGCCACCACAGCATATCCTCGCTCCAGTCCACAGAGCGCCGGAAAGATCTCTTCCGAGCGTTTATCTCCTTTCATCCACGCACCGCCATGAATGGCAAGGATCACCGGAAAGGGTCCTTCACCCTCGTTTGGTAAATAGATGTCCACTCTCTGTGCCGCCGATTGGGTCCCGTAAGGGACATCCAGCCATTTCCGAAAAATATAGCTAACATCCATAATTGAAGGCGGCGCCAATTCAATCCACATCGCTTTTCCGATCTTTGGTTTGTTCATCATTTCATTGATGTTCCTTCCAACTACTTGTAAATAAAAAGGATTGTTTCACAAAATTTATTCAGATTAACTGTTAAACAGCGATCCATCTTAAGAAATCCATTTTCTCGTTGGGTGCAAAATATAATGCCAGGGATTAATTACCGAACCGGTAATTAAATTGTGCAATAGCCGGGATCTTCATTGATGGGTCGTTATGCCAGCTATCGCACAGGTAATGTTTTACTATCGGTTAAAGATTTTTGTCGGTGTTACCGCTCGTCAAATGCTGGTGCAGGATAAACGAGATCTGCCGATGCATGCTCAGGCGGCCAGACCAGTTCCATCTCACCATCAATCCACTGGATCAATGGATCCAGCACTTTGCCCGTTCCATCAGCATTGAAAGTCACCGGACCAATCACAGTATCAAAAGAGCCAACTGCAATCGTATCGCGCAGGGTATCCCGGTCAAGGGTACCCGCTTCTTCAATAGCCTGAACAAGGATTTGAATGATGGCATAAGCGGGGCCGGCTAACAGGTCAGCAGGGCGTCCGTAAATTTCCTGATAGCGTTCGTTAAGCCTGTCCACACCCTCAAACTTTGCAGCGTGATGCCATCCGGGGAAAATGGTGACATAATCACCAAGTGCTCCCAGGTCCTCACCCCAGTTCACACCTTCAGGCGCACGGATGACCAGAGCAAACTTCGGTGTCCAGCCCAATTCTGCCATAGTCTTGATCATACCGCTGCCATCAGGGAAGACAGGCATGGTCAGAAGGGTTTCTGCGCCAGCATCTTTTGCTTTAATGATCGCATCCGTCCAATCATTAACCCCCACAGGCGCTTCTTCAAGCACAACGATATCGTAGCCATATTTTGGCGCAAATTCTTTTGCGTATTCCGTCCATTCTTTGCCCCAGTCATCGTTATACATAAACATGGCAACTTTTGTGGGGCGTTCGCCTTCTGGGGTTGCGTCATTCAAAATGATAAACACATCTTCTGCCTGGGCAGGAGATTTGGGGAAAGGCGAGAACAAGTATTCGTAGCCCCTCTCATGAATTGATTGGAGCGCAAAGGAAACTGCCAGATAAGGCACCTGGTTTTTCTCAGCAATTGGAATACAGGCATTGTGCATCGCGCTTCCACCGCCGCCCAGATATGCTGTCAGGTTCCGCTCAGAATAAAGGGTCTCCATCTTTGAGGCTGCGTTGGCAGGGTCAGATTCATCATCATAATATGTGAGGCGGAGCGGGATATATGCATTATATTCTTCAACAAATACCCCGCCATCTGCATTAATATGCTCTATTGCAATCTCATATCCGGGGAGAACCAAATTTCCTAATGAACCAAAGTTACCCGTTAGGGCAATAGACGATCCAAAATCGATATATTCTGGCGCAGGTGGATATTCTTCTGCAGCAGGTTCTTCCTTTGCAGGTTCCTCTTTTTTGGGCTCTTCTTTTGCTGGTTCTTCTTGGGCGGGTTCTTCTTTTACAGGTTCTTGCGTTGCCGGAGCGCAGCTTGCCAACAGCAGACTGGCAATCAATAAAATTAAAACTAGTGAAATTCTGGACCTCATAATTCTTCCTCCTTTTGGTAATATCTTAATTCTCAGAAATTCAATATTGGGGTTGTTCTCTCTTTTTTTTATCCGACACTCCTTTCATCAAGCGATCAAACTTTCTTTACAAGACTTCAGGTTCACCACTCTGCTTTGGTTTAAATATTCGTAATCCCTTAATTTTGCTCCAAATTCCAACCAGTCCCTCTGGCAGAAAGAGAACCACAAGAATAAACAATACACCAAACACAGTTAAGTGAAATTTTGGCAGTCGTAATGACAAAAATTCCTTTAACAGTTCGAAAAACACCGCGCCGATGATCGGCCCGATGATCGTGCCGGTGCCGCCAATAAAAGCCATCATCTGGGAGTCTAAGGACCAGATGGGGTTAAAGGGGTAATAGGGGTAGTATCCGACATGATAAAAAGCAAATGCACCTCCTGCCAGACCGGCAAGGAACGAACTGACAAGGAGCGCCGTTAACTTGTGTTGAAAAGCATTCACACCGAGGGATTCTGCAGCATCCTCTTCTTCGCGAACCGCCTGCATTCCCAACCCGAAACTTGATTTTGCCAAAAAATAAGACGTGAAAACGGTGATAACCGCCACAGAAAGGAACAAAATGTAGCGGGGAACAATACTGTAACTTCTTAAAATTTCAATGGGCAGGGCTGAACTGGTCGCGAAGATATTACCAATGGTCATAAATAAAATTTGGCTGAGGGCAAGTGTGCCAATTGTGAAGTAGGCTCCTTTCAATTTAAAGGCTGGATAACCAATTAAAAGCGCGAACAAAACGGCAACAATCCCTCCCAGGAACAGGGCAACTAAAAGCGGCCAACCGGCAAACCATAACAAGCGAGTGACCAGGGCGCCTAATCCGAAAAATGCGGAATGACCTAAACTGATCTGTCCGGCAAAACCACCTAAAATGTTCCAGCTTGATGCAAGCGCAACATAAAGAAGGACATTGCTGAGAATCGTGAGCGTACTGTTATCTTTAATGACTGTCGGTAAAAAACCCAGTCCAATACTGACAACTGCTATGAGGATTATCGTCGTTTTTTTCATTTACTACCTTCTTTAATTCCAAATAAGCCTTGCGGTCTAAAAACCAGGACCAGGACAAAAAGAACCAAACCTGCAATTTGCCGGTAGTTTCCCCCAAAGAAAAAGCCGGTTGCAGATTCCGTCACGCCAAGAATGATGCCGCCAACAAAGGTCCCGATCATATTCCCCAGTCCGCCCAACACCATTACAACCAGGCTTTTCAAAGTCCACTGTAATCCCATCGACGGTTCAATAGAGAAACCCATAACCACCAGCGTTCCTGCTATCCCCGCCAGGGCACACCCGATCACAAAAGCAATCAAGTACACCCTTTGAACATTAATTCCCATCAATGATGCTGCTTCCCAATTTTCAACCGTGGCGCGGATAGCCTTTCCGGTATAGGTTTTTTTGAGGAAAAATTGCAAGGCAATTACCGCAATCAGGGTAATCCCCAAACTGGCGAGGCGCACAACAGGAAAGCGAACTCCATGAAAAGTAAAAGCCGCTGCAGAATACGAGGTGGTGATCGATCGATCGTCGGCTGTCCACAGCTGGAGCGCAATATTCTGCATCACAATGGACAAACCAAACGCGACCAGCAGTGAACTTTTGATCTTGTTTTCAACATCAAACATTACAGTTCGTGAGAACACCAATTTATAAATCACAAACCCAATAATGACGAGAAACAAAGCAGTTAAAGGAATGGAGATAAAGGGATCAATTTTCAGTAATCGAAACACCCAGAAGCTTGAATAACCGCCCAACATGATCAACTCCCCGTGGGACACATTCAGCAGCTTGGTCACACCAAACACCAAAGAGAGCCCAACGGCAGCCAACCCGTATAAAGCGCCAATCAAGATCCCATAAACCAAATTTTGTGCAAAGGATTGCATGTTGATACCTCTCTGTTCTATTAACCTAAATAGGCGCTCCGTACCGATTCAAAGGAGAGCAGATCATCGCCCGACCCCTGCCCCACAATCCGACCATTTTCGATCACATAAGATCTTTGCGCAAGTTCCAGAGCCACCCGAACGTTCTGTTCAACAAGCAAAATTGTTACGCCCTGCTTGTTGATCTTTTGGATCATGTCGAAAATGCTGTCCGCCAGGATGGGCGCCAGCCCAAAGGAAGGTTCGTCCAGCATTAAAAGCGTGGGTTTGGACATCAACGCCCGCCCAATAGCCAACATTTGTCGTTCTCCACCGCTCAGAGTCCCTGCTCTTTGATTCCTGCGTTCTTTCAAACGTGGAAAAATCTCAAAAACCATGTCAAGCGATTCGCTTTTCTCTTTTCTTGCCCTTTCGAGGAAAGCGCCTAAGTCAAGGTTTTCCATCACGGTCATGCTGGCAAAGACGTTACCGCCTTCAGGCACCTGTGAAATCCCCATATTCACGATCTTATCTGTGGTCTCTTTTTTGAGATCGTTATCGAGGAATGAAATATTTCCTGCGGCAGGTGTGAGCAAACCGCAAATCGTTCGCAGCGTCGTTGTTTTTCCGGCACCATTTGGCCCAATCAGAGACACAAACTCGCCTTCATTAACCACTAAAGAGACTTCCCATAAGGCTTGAAGATCTCCATAAAACACATCAATGTCGTTTATTTCAAGCATGGCTTTTTCCTAAATACACGTTGATGACTTCGGGGTCATGTGCAATCTCTCTGGGGAGGCCCTCGGCAATTTTTTGCCCCATATTGAGCACCACAATCCTGTCAGACAGCCCCATGACAGCTTTCATGATGTGCTCAATGATCATAATGGTGATCCCTGAATCTCGAATCTCCCGAATGGTGTTCATCACATCTTCGGTTTCCGCATGGTTTAATCCCGCCATCAATTCGTCCAAAAATAGAAGTTTCGGCTTTGTTGCCAAAGCCCTGGCCAATTCAACCCGCTTTCGTTGCATCAGCGTCAGGTCTTTTACGAGAACATTCGCTTTATCGAGCAACCCAACCTTTTCAAGGTATTCCTTTGCTTCCTCCTTTGCCAGGTTCAGGTTCTTCGTGTTTTCTCTGCCATAAACCCTTCCAACCATCACATTTTGCTGCGCTGTAAGTTCCAAAAATGGCTTGTTGATCTGAAAAGTTCTTGCGATTCCCCTCTGGCACACCCGACAGCGAGAAAAGCCAGCAATCTCAAGCTCATCAAACACAATTGATCCGCTATCGGGTCGCAAATGACCTGTTAGCAGATTGATTGTTGTAGTCTTTCCAGAGCCATTCGGCCCGATAAGACCTACTATTTCCTTATCCGACACATGGAAATCTAAGTTACTGACTGCTTTTAATCCCCCAAACGATTTATTAAGTCCTTCAACGGTTAGCAGTGGCATATCTCTCCTTCAAATGATCACGGCGCATCGTATTTTCAATACGACCCAAGCGAGCTATAACAAATTTTTCTCCCAGAGCCCGGGTGATCTTGGGTTGCCGTATTCTTGGTAAATAAACTTGATAATTCCTGCCTACGTTTAACAAAAATTCGGTTACTTATTTATAGTACCAATTATAATATATTTTTAATTTAAACCTTTCTTCTAATTCAATCTAAATTTTAAAAATGATCATGCTATTTTGATGCATGCTTTAGTAAGCATTAAATCATCTGTTATAAATTGCAATAAATTTCGTCAAGTTCCTTATCTGGAACATCAAACACAGAATTATGTGGTGGAAGCGGCTCCCTGGTCATATATTCGGGAATACGATGATCCTCTGCTGTGATGCCCGCTTTTTCATTAAACTCATTCTCCATTCGCAGGACATCGCGGTTTGCAGCATCCAGATCGTCCACTGTCCAATCCCATCCGTATAGCCCGTTCAGCATGTCTACCATCAACTGTGGGTTGGCTATCACGGGCGGACGTGAAAACAAGCACAGACCGGTGCTATCAAGCATTGTGCTGATAATCTGAAGCCTTAATGAAAGCTCCCGTTGTCCCTCAATACCCAAAGGATTGACTTCATTACGAGCGCCAAAGGCATTGCCAGCGGTGTGATCTGCACCCATGGCGGAGGTTGCATAAGTAACTCCGTTTCCTTTCAAGCTGCGAGGATCATAAGCAGGCATTGCCTGGCCCAGTGCAGCAGGCACCCGTTCATTACCAAGGGCTTTTCCTGTCGCAACCGCGCCATTTCCAATCATCATACCGATTTCAGTCCCTTCCGGAACCTGTTCTAACAGCTTGACCATGCTATCAAAATCGCCAAATTCAGCCAGTCCAGATTCAGCTGCTACTCCCAGTGCGGCGCCTGTTTCAATCGTATCCAAACCATAATCATTGCACATGTAATTTAAGCGAGCTACATCATCCAGATCACCCAGTCCCAGGTTCGAGCCCATCAGTCCGATCGTCTCATACTGGAGCGTACCCACGATTGGTTCACCCTCTTTATCCACATAAACATTGCGGCAAGAAATCGCACAACCAGGCATGCAAGCCATTCCAATCTCACCGCCGCGTTCAAGAATGGTTTTACGGAGGTGCTCTCCCGTCAGAGTATCCGCTCCCTCAAAATTCCCGCTGCTGAAATTCCGGGTGGGTAATGCGCCCATCCCGTTGACTGCGCCAACGATCGACGCGGTGCCATAGAGGTGTGATGAGCCCTGTCTGCCCAACTTGGGGCTGTTGTATAATTCTTGAAAAAACGTGCTGCTGGCTTGTCTCAGCAGATCCGGGTTAATTGCTTTCCTCCGTGCGCGTGGGATTTCAATAACCACGGCTTTGAGGCGTTTATTTCCCATCACGGCACCCAACCCACCACGTGCAGCCTGATTACTGCGTTGATTTTTGTAACCTGTGATTGCGATTGAAGAACCGCGCAGCATCAATTCGCCAGCCTGCCCGATGGAGATGATTGAGTAATTACCCCCATGTCTTTTCTCTAATATCTCGGAGGTGGCATAGGTGCCTGAACCTGCAAGGTCATCCGCCGGAAGCAGCTCGGCATGATTACCTTCTTTAATTAAAAGATAATACCAGCGGTCATCTTCAGGTGCGCCTTCCACAATCACACCTTTGATCTCTAATTTACCCAGGGCGTCCCCCGCCGTGCCGCCTGAATTGGCCTCCTTCACCCCATTCGTGAGGGGGCTTTTACCACCGATCGACAGCCGTCCTGTGGTGGTCACGCCAGAGCCACCTAAGAGACCTGGAGAGAATATCAATTTGTTATCCGGGCTGAGGGCATCACTCCTGGGCGGCACCTCATCAAGAAGCACCCTGACGATCAAAGCCCTTCCACCCAAATATGTGTATTCAGGAGGAACGGCTTCCCATTTGACTTGCAACGATTCCATGTCAACACGAAGTAATTTCATTGTTCTCTCCAAGTCTATTATCTTGTAATTATCCCAATTTTATCCTGATTTTATGGCGGATAAGCAACTGTGTAAATGTGCTTACCACCGTTCAACGGCCCCTTCAAGAGGGCATCAATCTCTTCTTTGTCTCGCATGGTCATCTTATCAATCGGTGGAAGCTCTCCAGGTGGAAAGCTGTCCAGGATATCACCGATCAACCTGACCATGTAATCGAGCAGATTATTCAAACCATCAATTGCCTTTGCAGGGTCAGCCAGCGTTGGGCTTCCAATCACACCTTCAGGCGTGGTAAGCACCTCAACGCCGCTCAAGCCAATATGTTCATGGCCTTTGATCGGTCGGTGATAGACCTCGCCGCCAGCATCCACATGACCCGGTGGAAAGAAACCTTTGGGATTTGAATCAACCGCCAAATCCATGTTCATAAATTCCGGGAAAAGCGCTAGGGAATACGAGGCTTCAGCTTCATCCGCATGCCTGAAAGGTGTTTCAAATGGGCCACCATGCGCTTTGTCTTTCAGGAAATCGTGAATAACCGTCGGCCAATGCAAAGAAATGAGCACTGCAGGCACCTGATATTTCTTTGCGAATTGGTGCAAAGCCAGCGGGATCACTTCTTCCTGCCCGTGACCATTCAAAAGGATTTGCTTTCGAAATCCCATATTCCAGAGCCCGGCAATCACAGCCCTCAGGTTGCCCAGAAAAATATCCTCGGGTACGACCACAGTGCCCGGCATACCGAGATGGTTGTAAGGATGTGATCCATACCAGATTGGTTGTGCAATGGTGCAACCTGTCTTCAGAGCGACCTGTTCAGCCATGCGAGTAACAAGAAAGGTATCTTCGCCGAGCGGTTGTGCTGCACCATGACATTCAGTGCTTCCAACAGGAATGATGATGATGTCATTGGTCTTTTGCCGTTCCGCAATTTCCGTCATGTTCATCGTTTGCAGATAAAGACCAACGGGCTTTTCCATGTAGCCACCCTCAGGCGGGAATTTCCAATCAGACATCTCAATCTCCTATCAAATAATTTGAATTTTTATATTGCAGGAATGCTCAAATATTCCGAACCAGCTTTTGTTTGTGTAAATTCTGGATTGTAATGATTGAGCATTTCCACGACGATGGACGCCTGGTTAGCCATTAACCTACCCTCATTCTCCGAAGTCAATGCACCGTGGGAACTGATCACAGAATTGCCAGTTTTACAATACACAGGTGCTGCCACACGCACAATTTCGGGTGCTTCATAAACCCGAATAAAGCCACCGGAGGCGGGCGGATTGTCCATATGCAGGTCAAGCGGCAAATCCGTGGCAGCGCGTAATGAAGCAATCATGGGGATTTGCAGATCGCGCACCGGGTTGATGCTGTCGGCACCAAGTTCTGTAAGCAAACGGAACGAGCAGGGATTACAATGTCCTAAATGGGCAGAACATTTAAATTTGATGTCCTTCGGAAGGGCGTCATCTTTGCGCATCTGATTTGCCAACCACAGCATACCTTCATCATAGATCAGGAAACCGCGCACACCCAGGTCATAACCGCGTTTGATGTCTTCAATGGCGCGCAAGACCTGTTCCATACCACGCAGGCGATAGCTGATGCGAACACCCTGTGAAGATAACACCGTTGCGCCCGTATCATAGGTCGCACGAGGGCCAACGGACATGAGCAGTTCCGCACCGTAATCATGGCAAAGCTTGCAGTATTCTTTGATTTCTTCACGCGTATGGCGGAACATTCCATAAGTTTCAGTTACACGATTAATGGTGATTCCATTTTTCGTGGCTTGATCCAAAAGTCCACCAACTGCCAATGCTGTGTTGATGGTAGGCACTTCAATCCGGAACGCAGCGCCGTCAGGAAAACGCAGCGTTGAGGTTGGCATATCAAAAAGATCGCCTTCAGGTAAATTTAGCTTCTTTAAATAAGCTCGGGTTTCTTCAAACATTTAATTCTCTCCTAATTTCAATATGTTTTCGATGGGTTGATTATTCCATATGGGCCGGTAAAGGCGGGCTGTACACCCAGACGATCCTTAGAGGTTCGTCTCCAATGTTTTCCACACGGTGAGTGATCCCTTTCGGAGAATAAAAAGCTGTCTCGGGACCAATTTCCCATTCTCCGACACCTTCGATCACAATTTTAGCTTTCCCACTGATCAGAAAGAGAACCTCTTCCGAATCATCATGTTTGTGGTCGGGGATCATGCTTCCAACTTCACAAATATTCATCCCCATAGATACATTTTCAACACCCCCAAATTTTGGGGCGAGTAGAAGTTTGGATGTTCTGGGGGGAATCCGATATTCTCCTTCTACATCTGCCGCTCTTTTAAACGGTACTTCTGACATTACACCTCCTAAATCTCTCGTCCTTATGGTTATTTATTTATTTTTTAAATCATTTTTACTAACTTTGGAAAATACAATCAATTATGTCTCATTGTATGAAACCTTGTATCATAATTGCAATCTTATCATAGATTTTTTTCATTGTCAATATAATCTGAGGGCGTGTATGGGTTCTCTTTAATTAATTATGACTTTTATCACATCGTCTGTCATACAAACTGATACGGTTAAATTGCTGGTCAAGATAAAGACAGCCTTGCCCAAAATTGACCCTCCTATCCTTACCAGCCAGCAGCCTTGGAAATTGTAATTATTAGCCTGCGCAATAGATAAGTTTTTGGACAATCAGGCTGATTTGAAAATTGATTAATTACTCTTAAACGATATTCACCTATAATACATGACAATGATAATGATTGACAAGATTCAGCAGTTATGGAATAATAGTAATCATATTGCGCAATGATACTAAGTTTTGCCAGGTAAAACAACAATCATGCAATAAATGAATCATTTTTTGTTTTACATCGGAAAATACAGCCAGTTATCGATTTGTAAAATTCAATATCTAGGAGCAAAAAGGAGTTTTTCCATGACTGAACGCCAAAATTCAATAGATACGACCATGAAGGTCATTCAGGATCGTCGAAGCATTCGGAGCTACACAGATGAGCCTGTTTCAGATGAAGATTTGGGTCTCATCCTGGAAGCAGCACGGCAAGCACCCTCTGGTGAAAATGCCCAACCCTGGCGGTTCATCATCGTCAAAGATGAAGCTACCCGCAGCAGGCTCGGAGAAATCGCCGGTGGAGGCAGCAGAAGACGATTCACATCGGAGTTTGTGACCAACAAGATGCAGCAGCGATTTGCAAGCCTGGAGGATGAGGAAAAAAAGCAGAAAGCTTTTCAAAAATTAACTTCCGGAATTGTTTCTGAATTTGGAGCAACCGCACCGCTCAACATTATCGTTTGCGGCAGAAAAGATGTTTGGGATCTTCCCTACGATACCTCCGCAGCCATTGAAAACATGCTTTTAATGATCACAGCCTTAGGTTTGGGCGCATGCTGGATCATTGCACCCTGCATTGATGTTCGCGACGAAGAACGAATCAAAGCGCTTCTAAACATTCCCGAAGGTATCAAAGTTGTCAGTCTCATATCAGTTGGACATCCCACCCGAGAACATCGTCCCAGACCCAGAATTGCCATTGAAGATCTTGTCTTTGATGAAACATGGGGCCAGCCTTTTTATGGAGGAAATAATGAGTAGATCAGAAATTTCAAAAGAGTATATGAATACGCTTCTCTTCGAAAACCAAAAAGCATTTTGGGATGAAAGAGGCAATGGCGCCCGTTTTCGTTTGACAACTGTTGGGCGGGAGTTTTTCAACGAAAAGATTTTGCCAAGGCTTGAAGGCAATACGCTCGAAAATCTCATCCGGTCAATTGATGCCATTTTGCAAGAAGAAGGTATCACCGATGAGGGCGATATTCAGGTTGAAGACAAATTGCTCAAAATCAAATTTAAATCCTGTATTCACCGTGATGTTGCAGAGCGGTTTTCCAGGATGGACCTTCCCCCCTGCTATTGTCTGCCTGCAAATATTTGCGCTTTAGCCATCGACTCAAAACTGGACATGGATGCTGAAATTGCAGACATTAAGGTGGAAAAGGACTTCTGTGAAGCATTAATCGTCATCTTCGAGAGATATGAGAGGCAGTTATAAAATGGATAAAACCTGTTCATTAAAAGAAGCCGTAAAATCCATCCCGAATGGTTCACATGTCTCCCTTTCAGGGTTTGCCATCACCCGCTGCAATACCGCATTTGCTCACGAACTCATCCGCCAAAACATTCGCGACCTGACCATTTCACAATGTGTGGGCGCGTTTGATACGGATATTTTGGTGGGCGCAAAAGTGGTCAAACGCGTTATTTATGGTGGCGGTTCCCTGGATCGATTTGGTCGATTGGCTCGCGTTAACAAAGCCATCGAGGAAGGCAGCATCATCGCTGATGAATTCAGCAGTCTTTCTGTTACCTTTCGGTACCTGGCTGGCGGTCTGGGTCTCCCCTTTATCCCCATCCGCTCAATTTATGGTTCGGGGCTCTATCACAAACTTCAAGAGGAGGGGAGTGAAGATATCGCCACCATTGAAGATCCTTTCACAGGTGAAACATGGCTTGTTCTCAAGCCCCTGCTCCCCGATGTCACGGTTGTGCAGGTTCAGGCGGCGGATGAAGAAGGCAACGCCTGGTTGATTGGTCCACGCTGGGACAATGTCGAGCAAGTTAAGGCAGGCAAGCGCACCATTTTGATCACTGAAAAAATTGTGTCAACTGAAGAAATTCGTAAAAGAGCTGAACAAATCGTAATTCCAGGATTGTATGTGTCCCACGTGGTTGAGCTACCTTTTTCGTCCCATCCCAGTGCCGTGTTTGGCGAATATGATTACGACGCAGAGCATTTCAGAATGTACGCCAAAGCCGCTCTGACAGAAGAAGGTTTTGAAGAGTATTTGCAAAAGTATATTCTTGGCGTGAAGTCCCATGAAGAATACCTGGAATTAATCGGCGGTGATGAACGCTTAGCGCAAATCAAAGCCGATGAGATCAAAGGTTATTAGATCGGAGGAACCAATGAATTTAGATTTTACAGCATCGGAATTAATGGCAGTAGCCGGCGCAAGAGAATTACAGGACAGGCAAGTTGTTGCTGTGGGCATTGGTCTGCCGGTCATTGCTTCTTTTTTAGCCAAGAAGACACACGCGCCTGAGATGACCATCATTTTTGAGTTGGGCGTTATTGACCCTGAGCCCATCGAGGACGGGGTTGGAATTGCAGACCCACGCTATTGGTATCGCGCCAAAGTATTCAGCAGCTTTGCAGACATTTTGGGCGGTGTTCTTCACCGTGGGCTTGTCAATGTTGGCTTCCTGGGTGGACTTGAGGTGGATCAATACGGCAATTTAAATACCACGCTGGTTGGCGACCCTAAAGGCGCTTTCCGACATATGGTGGGCTCTGGCGGCGCCAATGACATCGCCTCATCTGCTTTGAGCACGATCATTATCATCCGGCACGAAGCTCGAAAGCTTAAAGAAACCATTGCATTCAATACCAGCCCGGGCTATCTCGACGGCGGGGATTCGAGGAAAAAAGCCGGATTAATTGGCGGCCCTCGCCGAGTGATCACCGATAAAGCCGTTTTTGGTTTCCATCCTGAGACCAAGCTCATGACCCTGGAATCAATTCATCCCGGAAACTCACTCGACGACGTTTTGGATAACATGAGTTTTAAACCCGGGATTCCATCTAAGATTCCACTTACAGAGGAACCCACAAAAGAACAAATCCGAATAATCCGCGAAGAATTGGATCCCCGCAAGTTGTATACAGGTTAAAGGAGAACAAATTAATGCCCTATTTTATTATCGATGATTGCGTGTTGTGCGGCGTATGTGAGGCAGGCTGCGATGTAAATGCCATTTCAGAAACCGAAGAGAAAATGGTTATTGATCAGGAAGTATGTATTGAATGCGGCATTTGCTATAACAATTGCCCCTTTGACGCCATCATTGAGATTAGCGAAGAAGAGCTGGCTGAATTGATGGAAGCCTGATATGATCGAACGAGGCTGGTCCCTCTACCTTTAATTAAACGGAAACGTTAATCAAGCTTTCCACACCTATTTAGAATTGGAGAACATGAAAGACCCCAAAGATTACAACGTCAGAGCGATTGAACGCGCCATTCAAATCCTTGACTGCTTT
>LSQX01165089.1_pt1 | contig 36400 bp, 30 predicted proteins | sample 654561 | NCBI WGS metagenome assembly LSQX01 (sample SAMN04489861, study PRJNA283612) | anaerobic digester metagenome | isolation source: 4 biogas reactors fed with cattle manure at either 37C or 55C with and... | place: Denmark: Kongens Lyngby | collected 2014 | reverse complement strand
ATTCGGATTTGGGCACAATTTTATGATCCCTGACCGCTTCGCCAATGATTTCCCCGATGGGCAACCGAGGAGATAGGCTGGAGTATGGATCTTGAAATATCATCTGCATCTGCGGCCGCATCTTTCTCAATTTTCTTGTAGGAATTTTTGCAAGATCAATTCCATCGAACAAAACCTGGCCTCCCGTCACCTCATGGAGCCGTAATATCGTGCGTCCAATGGTAGTCTTACCACAGCCAGACTCACCGACCAGTCCCATCGTCGTACCCCTCTTAATGCTTAAGGATACATCATCAACAGCCTTGACAAACGCCTTCGTTCCAAAGGAGAGCCTTGACACAGGATAATATTTTTTCAAGTTATTAACTACTAATATATTGTCGTTCATATCCTTTTTATCATTTTCCATGATGGCCTATTCACTCTCCTTTACGTTCTTTGTATCCCCAACCTTATTCTCATCGTACAGATAGCAGGATGAAAAATGTGTGGGTGAAAACTGCAGCATTTCAGGATATGCCTTTGAGCATATTTCCATGCGATGATCGCATCGATTGTAAAAGTAACAGTGATCAGGCATGTTAATGGGATTCGGTACCTGCCCCTTTATACTGTATAAGCGTTCTCCCTGGGTAGCTTTTCCGGGTTTTGATTTCATAAGACCTATTGTATAGGGGTGTCTGGGGTTGTGAAAAATCTCCCTGACCGAACCTTTTTCAATAATTCTGCCAGCGTACATAACCACTACTTCATCCGCCATCTCGGCAATAACTCCAAGGTCGTGGGTGATCAGCATGATACTGCCGTTTATCCTGTTCATTACGCTTCTTAACAGATCAAGTATCTGCGCCTGTATTGTTACATCCAATGCAGTTGTTGGCTCGTCGGCGATGATCAGCCTCGGATCACAACTAAGAGCCATTGCAATCATAACACGCTGGCGCATGCCACCTGAAAGCTCATGTGGGTAGCTTGAGTATACCTTGTCTGCCATAGCGATTCCCACAAGGTTAAGCATCTCTATCGATCGTTTCCTGGCAGATTCAGGTGTAGCACTACTATCGTGCAGCAGAACCACCTCATCCATCTGCTCGCCAATTCTGAAAACAGGGTTCAGGCTGGTCATCGGTTCCTGAAATATCATCGCAATATCTTTACCGCGTATCTTCAGCATTTCACTCGTCGGCATTTTGGTTACATCATAGCATTTGCCATCGCTAGCCTTATAGCGGATGCTTCCGCTGACAATCTGCCCCTGGGGTGCCTGTACAAGCTGCATCAGAGAAAGGCTGGTAACAGATTTACCGCACCCTGATTCACCAACAACACCGATAATCTTTCCTTCAGGTATATCGAATGATACTCCGTTGACGGCCTTTACAGTGCCAACCTCGGTATAAAAATAAGTGTGCAGTTCATCAAATTCAACAACGTTTGACGGATCCCTCATCTGTGTAAGGTACTCTGATTCGTCGACATTCCTTCTGGCCTTTCTTCTTTCGAACTGCCGAATAATCTTATTATTCTCCTTGCTTATGCGAATTTCTTCCTTAAGCGTCAAGTAGTGCGTATCGTCAATACCCTGTATCTTTTTCCGTTTGAATATCTTCATCATACCCATTGTAACCTACCTTTTCATCCTGGGATCAAATGCGTCCCTCAAGCCGTCTCCGATAAAGCTGAAACCAAGCACCGTAACAACGATGAGTATTCCTGCCGGAACCCACATATTCGGGTAATTGGCAAGTATCTCCTGCCCTCTTGACGGGTCAGCCAGCGCTATCATAGAACCCCAGGCCGCACGTGGAAATGGAACCCCCAGCCCCAGATAGGATAGCGTGGATTCGTAAAGAATTACGCCACCAAGACCTAATGTGGCACTCACGATAAGCTGTGGCATTGTGTTCGGAACAAGATGCCTGAAAATTTTGTTAAGAGGGCTGATCCCTGTGGTCTCTGCCGCCATCATATATTCCTGCTCCCTCAGCATGAGAATTTGTCCTCTTACGATTCGGGCAACGCCTGTCCAACCCATCAGGGTTAATGACGCCATCAGGTAATATATCCGGTGTTCGGCCGGGATAGATTCTATCGAGCTGATTGCAGCTGAAAGCACCAGTAATATTGGTATCGATGGAAGACAGGCAAACGTATCTACAACCCTCATGATCAACTGATCTACCCATTTGCCAAAATACCCTGCAAGACCTCCAAAAATAATACCAATAATAGTTTCAAGTATGATGACAATGAAAGATATTGCAAGAGAAATACGGCCGCCATACATCAGACGGGTCAGTATATCAAATCCTGATGTATCCGTACCCAGCCAGTGTTCTGAAGACGGCGGAGCCTTGAAGACCACCACGGTCTGCGACTTATCATAGTATGTATAGGTTCTTCCGTCAGCAGCTATGAAATCAGCAGTTGATACCATATCTGAAATGCGCTCGATTTTGAAGACCTGTGTCTCCTGATACCCCCATGTGTGATTCACTATCACAGGACCTATGAATGAGAACAGGAAAACAAAAATGATCATGAGCAAACCAGCAACAGAAAGCTTGCTTTTGAAAAAGCGCTTGGCCACCATGCGCCCTGGGGAAATGACCCTGAAATTCTCTTCAATAGACGATTCTGCTTCATTATTCATACCCATATCGTGTTTTTCAATATTATCGTTCTGCATATCTCAAATCACCACCTTTATGAAAGTTTGACACGCGGATCAACAACCATGTACATCAGGTCTGATATGAGCATGCCGGAAACGGTAAGAATTGCTAAAAACATATTGTAACCCATAATAAACGGGATATCTCCCTGCTGCGTGGCTCTTAGAGCCATATAGCCGATACCGGGTATGGCAAAAACAGTTTCGGTGATCATAGCACCGCCAAACAAACCCGGAAGCATACCCGAAAGGGACGTGATCAGTGGAATCATCGTATTTCTGAAAGCGTGCTTATAAACAACAGTATTCTCTGACAAACCCTTTGCCCTGGCGGTTCTAATATAATCAGAGTTCAATACTTCCAGCATATTGGTACGGGTAAACCTCATCGTACCCCCTACCCCCAGGACAGTTAACACTGTTATGGGCAAAACAAGATGCCAAGCCTTATCTAAAAATATCTCAAGGTGGGCATCCTTTGCGAAGACAATGGTTGCGCTTGTAAGCCCTTGCAAAGGAAATAAGCCTAGCTTAATGGATAAAACGTTCATCAGAAGCGCTGATAGAAAAAACGATGGCAATGCGGTACCAATCATTGCAAAGACCGAAACCGTATAGTCGTAAACCCCGTACTGCCTCACTGCTGCTTTAATGCCCATGGGGATAGCGATAACGGTTTGCAGCACAAATGAAATCAGCGCAATTAGAAACGAGAGCCAAACGTAATCCGAGATAACCTCTGTAACAGGCTTTCCATAGAGGAAAGAGAAACCAAGATCTCCAGATAAGGTACTTATCAGCCAAGAATAGTAGCTTTTTATGATTCCGCCGAAGCTCTTGTCTGCAAGCCCATATAGCTCTTTCAGACGGTTAACGTCATCCTGTGTCATCGAGCCATTGGCCAGTGCAGCCGAAGTCTGATTATCAATATAGTCCGCCGGCATCAACATTGACAGCAAATATATGAGTGCTGAAACCCCCAGCAGAATCAGCAATGCAAGGAGCACTCTTTTTATTACATATCTCCACATAATAATCCTCAAATTTCAAACATTACATACTGTGTTTTAATAGAGTACAAGGCTTGAACAGAGCCCAAGCCTTGTACTTCAGTTTGTCTGTTAGATAAAGTTATATTTAGTTAAGCTCAACATTCCAAATAAATGATATCGGTGTCTGGAATGGTGTTACATCGTCACCTCTGAAGAGGCTGGATGCCTTTATTACATCTGCATTGAAAACATACATGTTCTTTCTTTGATAGGTTGGGATCTCAACTGCGAGACCTGTGGAAAGCTCCAGTGCCCTCTTATAGATGGCCTTACGCTCTTCAGTGTCAAGAGTTGAGCGGCCGGCAAGAATCAGCTCATTCAGTTCCTTAAGCATTGCCTTTTCTTCTTCGGATCCATTGTTATACAGATAATACAATCCGCTTCTTGCTGCTGAAGTGCCTTGGTTAACAGCAGGATCAGAGTACCAAATTTGGAACATATCCGGGTCTACTCCGCCACTGCCCCATGCAGCTGCCCATACCTGAATACCGGACTCATATGCTGTGCTCAGTTTACCCAAAAGGTTCTGGTCATTTTCAATGTCAACCTTTACGCCAATTTTGCCAAGTACTTCCTGAGCATCAACAAATATCGATCCGGCAGGATGATCGGATACATCCGAAGGAAGCGTAAATTTATAGGTGACCTGGGTGCCTGCCTTTTCATGACCTTGCGGGTATTGCATGATATTCTTATCTGCATCATAGATATACCCGGCTTTAAGGAACAGCGCCTTGGAGGTTTCACCTGTGCCATCGTATGGGTACATATTTTCCGGATCATCGGGGTAAGCCCAGAGTATCTTAGTCATTGTGCGGTAGTTCACACTTGCCAGCTCGCCATAGTAGTTATCTACACTAAGCTGTACATTAAAGGCATGAGCAAGAGCTTTTCTAACTTCGTACTCAGGAATGGCCTGACCTTGAATGCCAATGTATCCATATCCGTCATTGTCAACGAGGATATAGTCAAGTTTGGCATAATCACCCTGTTTGCCGGTTATGTCATTGATGATTGTCATATTCGGTGAAGGATCTGAATAATGAACTGTTTCTGTTAACACAGAATCAAGTTCGGCGCCAAGGGTAATTTCCTGATAGCGTAAGGTCTTTATTTTCGGTGAGCCCAACAAGAAGTTGTCATTGGCTGTATATGTAACAACATTGTCTTTATATTCCTGGAAAATGTATGGCCCTGCGCCAACTGGCTTAGGATTCTTCGTCTTCAGGAAGTCCATAAATTCCTTGGTTTCCAGGGCTACGCCGTACTCATTCAGTTGGCCCTTGTAACCGTCTGTGTAATAATGCATCGGTGTAACGTGGACCCCTAATTTGAATATGGCAGTTGGATCAACACCGTTAATAACTACTTTTATATATTCTCTTTCCACGCCGTCATCGCATACCATCTTTCCGGATGTTATGCCGCTGATGTTTTTAACACCACCTGCTACCTTACCTTCGGCGGAAATGTATTCTTGCTGTACATAATCCTCAATATTGAGTTCGCCAGCTTTTTCATAGTTTATACCCGAATCGGACAAATCATAACCATAGCTGTCGAATATATTGGCCCAATAAACCTTTGCGTCTACAGTATCTTTAGACAGGTCATATGTGTTTCCCATGGAATCGGAAAAGCTACCATCCTCGTTCAGCTCACCAAAGCCCCACATGACCATCCCAAAAGCTGCCTGAAGGGTGGGATCGGCAGCAACCTGATCATCTGTATAGGGCGCAAAATAGCTGGAAATATAGGATGGATAGTTAATGTTTACATAATCAATTATTTCCTGCGCAAACTTCTCGCCTGCTTTATCAAAATAGCTCCAGAAAGCTTTCTGTTGCTCGGCTGAAACACCACTGGCAGGATTGATAACCATTTCACCATTATCACCATCTTTGATGCCCGCCTCGATGATCTTATCGACCATTTCCAGGATGTCAGCACTTGTTTGCAGACGGTATTCCTTCATGCCTTGAATATTCATGGTATAATAGGTGCTCGAGCCATCATAAAGAGGATCGCTGAGAACATATATTGAGAAAAGTACATCTTTCGCAGTTATTGGCTTGCCATCACTGAAAGTCAAACCGTTTTTCAAGATGAATGTGTATGTAGATGTGGAATTGTTAGCGCTGATTTCCTGCTTGTAGTCGTAAGCATAGCTGGGAACATTGATTCCCGCTTCAGGCGCTCCGTCTTTATTATAGTACAGTAAGCCAATCTGTGTCATATCAACGACATCCACGTCGTAGGCAGATGTGTTAAAGAACGGGCTGAATTTTCCATCTAATGTGCCTGTGCTGATAACCAGTGGGTTTGTTGCATTGCTGCCTGTTCTTGGTGTTTTGGTTGCATCATACCTGTTTGCAGGAATATCCGGCAGAACTTCCTTGGTCGTTTCTGCTGGTTTTGTGGGTTCTGATGCCGCCTTGGTAGGTGTTGTTGGTGATTGAGTTGGCGCTGCTGTTGGTTCCTTTGAACCCTGAGCAGGCGTGTTGTCGCAACCGGTTACTGCTATGGCAAAGACCAATACTAGCAACAGTACCAGTAATCTTGAGATTGCTTTGTTTTTCATAAAACTCCCCCATTTCAAATTCGTTTTATTTGGCATAAAACGCTTGTCCCTGTAAGTTCAAGCATCTTAAGACAAAACTACACTATTGCTCTCTTCTTCATTGAATAGATGATATGTAATGGTTTAAACGAATAGAGAGCTAAAAAGTACAAGAAACAATTCAAATGTAAAACTCTCATTCAACAGTATATCAGCATTATATGAAAAGTTCAATTTATATTGTTAAATTTCATCCTGTAAAATTGCTGTCTGTTACTAATCAAATCATATGGCTTGCCTTCATCCCAGGCCATCATAAATGCTTCCAATGCCTCCATCCCGTTTATGGCAAGATCTCATTCTCCATAAGCAGACAGAAACTTTGGCATAAACTTCCTGCTGGTAAAGTCGTCTTCAGAAATTAATATCCTCATCTTTTAACCCCTTTCATAACCTCTTTCTAAATCTGGCTCCCTTCTTCTTCCAACTTACTCTTGTAATGATCAAGCTCGGTCATAACATGGTTAAAATGTTCAGTCGCTGCATCTATGCTTTCTCTCCTGGCCGCAAGCTCTACTTTAAATATTGCAACCCTTATGGTAGTTGCACCTACCAAGGAGGATAATTCCTTTATTTCATGGGCATGCTTTTCTACAAGCGAAAAATCATTGCTTTCAAGGGCATCCGCTAGAAGCTCTGCGCTCATAGACATACTATCGATAATTTTTTTTACATTTTCCTTGTGTTCAATTTTTAGTTCACTGCTCGTCAAGTTATCACCATCGCGGTCGTACTCACCCTCTCCAAGTATGCTATTGTGCTTTTTTACTTTTGTTTTTTCCATCGTTTTTTCAATCGTTTCAAGTAAACGGTTCATCTGAACCGGCTTTGAAATATAATCATCCATCCCCACCGATAAGTATTTTTCTCTATCACCCTGAAGGGCGTGAGCAGTTAGCGCTATAATGGGAATTTGGCTTTCTTTACCCCTCTCATCCTTCCGGATTCTTTCAACAGCTTCAATCCCATCCATTTCCGGCATCTGGATATCCATTAGTACAACATCGTAACTCTTTTTATTGATTGCTTGCAGTGCCTCGACACCATTATTGGCGGTTTCTACAAAATGTCCGGCTTCCTTGAGCATACGGGTTATCACAAGTTGGTTGATTTCATCATCTTCAGCCAGCAGGATTTTAAGCGGATGCTTTGGCTTGGCAATAGCTTCAATGTCATGCTTCGTACTGGTTACTGCACTCCCTGTGCCCATTTTTACAGTAAAGTAAAAAGTGCTTCCTTCCCCTATCGCACTCTCCACCCAAATGCTGCCACCCATCATATTGACCAGTTGCCTTGTAATTGCCAGTCCAAGACCCGAACCACCATACTTCCTGGTGATCGAGTTGTCGGCCTGGCTGAAGGTATCAAATATCTTCTCAACATCATCGGATTCTATACCCACACCTGTATCCGAAATCTGAAATTCCAGTTCCAGATATTCGTCGGTGCTATCTTTTATGCTGGCGAAAAGGGCTATCTCACCTGCATCGGTAAATTTTACTGCATTCCCAAGAAGGTTGTTGATCACCTGCTTTAGTCTGTTCGGATCGCCATTAACAACCGAAGGGATTCCCGGATCAAGCTGGTATCTTAGCTCAAGTCCTTTTCCCCGGGCTTTTATCATGTGAGGTTTGATGGTATACTCCATTAGCTCGATAAAGCCAAAGTCGATGTTTTCCAGGGTCAATTTTCTTGCTTCAATTCTGGAAAAATCCAGAATATCGCTTATTATATTCAGAAGCGTAGAGGCGCAGCTCTTCGCAATTAATAGATTCTCCTTCTGTTCCTCTGTCAGACCTGTTAGCAAGGTTAAGTCGATCATTCCCAGCATACCGTTAAGCGGGGTACGTATCTCGTGGCTCATATTGGCAAGAAACTCACTTTTTGCATGATTTGCAGCTTCGGCACGTTCCCTCGATTTCTCAAGTTCACTTTCCACCTGTTTATCTTTTGTGATATCATCGATAACCAGCATGATATGATTCTCATCATTGATTTTCACCGGAACGGAATTTATCTTTAGCCAAAGTGGGCTTTCGGTTCCATCTTTTAGCAAAGTTAAATTGGTTTCTATTGTCAGTATGGTTTCCCGTAAGTTCCCAATTTTGAGCAGATTCCTTTGCAACTCACATTTCCCGCACAGTGCACTGAAGCCGCAACCATTCCTGTGTTTCAAACTGTTGGTGCAGCCCAAGCCCTTTCCTATCTTTTGATTGAGCATTTCCTGCTCTTGGCAGCCGGTGATACTCAACATAGACTTGTTTACCTTTTTGATAACATTGTTTTCATCTACCAATAGCATACCAATAGGAGCCGCATCAAAAATCAAATTCAGGTTTCGCTGTTCAGTCAACAGCTTTTCTTCTGTCTTTCGGATCCTTGTTATATCCCGAAACACAATGACCACTCCAATAGTCTCTTCCAAGACCCTGATCGGAGCAATGCTTGCTGATACATATTTATCGTCACCATTTCTGGAGATAAGTACGGTATTCCTTTTCAGACCTGTCATTTCTCCGCTTTTCATAGCAAAGTCCAGCAAGTAGTCCATTGGGGTACGCGTCTTTTTATCGACAACCTTGAATACCTCTGTTAATAGTTTTCCAACTGCCTGTTCGCTGGGCCATCCGGTTATCTTCTCGGCACCACGGTTCATCATCACAATCCTTTCATCAGTGCCGACTGTAATGACCCCGTCACCGATACTTCCAAGAATAAGTGCAAGCTTCTCCTTCTCTGTGATAAGCCTCACCTGTTTGGCTTTATTTCTATACTCTCTTTCAATTTCTTTCAGTAAACTATGGATAACAAACTCCAGTCTGTCCAGGTCCCCTGTATGGATTGCATCCCGGCAACCGGTATCTAAAGTTTGAATAATTTCATTCTTTTCCGCATTGCTATACACCATTATCCACGGAACTACCATTTCCAGTTCAGATAACATCCGTACAATTTTATCGTTGGGAATGCTGGACTGGCCGTGCAAACGAATCAGAAGATCACAGCGGGAATTCTTCAAGTGCCCTTTCGCATGTTCTTCGGAGGCTGCATAAAAAGGTATGACTTTATACCCAAACTCTCTAATCTTGCTGCAAATCAATTCTGTATGGATATCGCTCTTTCCTGCAAACAGCACCCGCAACTCATCGCTCACAACTCTGTGATTGCCTGTATATGACATTTTCTCATCATATAACCTTAGCATTTTCCTCTCAATCCCCCTTCACAAAGGTTAAGCCACACTCGCTGTCGAGATCTCCTTTTATCATATCCATAGAATGCATGTCTTTAAATCTCCAAACTTCACACAAGTTCCAGTTTTTTTAGAGCTTCCTTCACACGCTCTGCATCAATAGGTTTTGTAGTATAAACCTCGCTTTCGGTACTGAAAGAATTAAAAACAACTTCTGTTTCGCTAAGAGCACTGGTTATAATAACCTTTATTCGATCCGGGCCATCGATACCCTTCCTTTTTTCATAATCCCTGATGGTCTGTAACGCTTTTAGCCCATCAATCTTTGGCATCATAATATCAAGGCATAAAAGGTCATAGGGTTTTCCTATATCATGGGCAATAACAAAGGCTTCAACTGTTTCTATTCCGTCTATGGTCATATCGCACTCTCCGTACGGGGAGAGGAGGTTGAACAGAAATTTTCTGCTGGCAAAATCATCTTCTGCAATTAATATCTTCATATTGCTTCCTCCGTTTCAGTTATGATATTTGTATATTTCTCAAATATTTCTTCAAGTTCCTTACACAGTGGCCTTTTCGGAAATCATTTCATACTTTTTCAGCACATCCTGTGCTTGCTTTTGCTCTGTTATATCATTAAAAGCCCCAATGTACCCTGCAAAATTCCCATCCGCATCATGGTATGGTGCTGTATAATTGGCAACCCACCTAAATTCTCCATCAGAGCATTTTATCCTCAGCTCAAAGTTGAATGGCTCTTTTTTTTCAAAAGCTTTTTCAATAGCATGCCTGCATGCGCTGAGATCTTCCTGGTGGACTAATCTCATCCACACGCGATCCAATTCCTGATGTGTTTCTACACCTGCAAATTTCAATAATCTTTTGTTCGCATAATCAATTTTTCTATCTTTCGTTAATATCCAAATTTTCGCTGGAAAATCCTCAAAAATAGCCCAGTTAAAATTTCTTGACCTTCTTAGATTCTCTTCCATTATCCTGTACTTTGTCACATCCTCTGCCGATATCGACCCATTGGTTTTTCCTGAAATATTGATTGGAACATCCTGAAAGGTAATAACAGCACCTGAAACCTGCCCGTTTTCATATTCAACAGGGGATACATTGACAGATATGTACCTCTCACTGCCCGATTTTGATATAAGAATAGGACAGTAACCAAAACATGCTTTACCCGAATCGATCATTTCAGCAAAACAACATTCTACTTTCTCCCTTGTTTTCGGGTCAATAATATTGAATACGGCATCCACAGGTTGTAAAATTGCATCTTGTTCATCCCAACCCGTGTACTTCTGGGCCGCCTTGTTCATAAAAACAATGTTTCTTTTCCTGTCAACACGGATCACTCCGTCAGCAATTGACGACAGGGTCGAATACAGATCCTCCCAACTGTAGGATACATCAATCATATCTTCCACCCTCCTTGTTTATATGAATAAAGGCTGGCAAATAACCTTAACCTTGCCTGTAGCGACCTCAACTGCTACGCTTCTGGATGAAGTTCCCCCGATATCATAGTGACATACCTTCAGATTCATTTGCTTCAGCGCAGCTTCAACCATTTCAACATTACGTACGCCAATATGAAATACATCATCTTTCCGAATCGATTGCGCACCGCCAAAAAGCCCGAGTTCAAGCTCTTTTATGCCACAGCCATACCTCAGGCGAATTTTATTGATTAACATGGGTACTGCTGTATCTGCATAATATGCAGGGTTTGCGATGGCTCTGTTTTGCACAATATCAGCGCTTGGCAAGGCAATATGCACCATCCCCAAAACCTTTCTAAATGAATCGTACGCCGTTAATGCCACACACGAAGAAAGAGCATATGTCTTTACTACAGTATTGATGTCCTCTGTTATGGTATATTCACCAATCCCAATAATCCTATCCATTCCTATCCCCTTTGAAGTCTAACCCTATCGATTGATGTTCTATGTTAGCATTGAATATATCAGAAGCGGTATTTGCTGAAATGCTACCTGTTTTTCAACCGCTCCAATGTTAAAAGCAACCTTTGGCATTCCATATACAACCGAAGATGCTTCATCCTGCCCGATCGTTCTTGCACCTTTTCTTCTCATGGAAAGCAATCCCTTGGCTCCATCATAGCCCATGCCGGTAAGAATGACGCCGATAGCCCGGTTGCCCGCTTCTTTCGCCACAGATTCAAACAGGACATCTACAGAAGGGCAATGTCCATTTACCTTTTCACCTTCGAAGCACTCCACCCTATACTTGCCCCCAATCCTTTTGATTCTCATATGCTTGTCTCCCGGAGCTACCAGGACGTGCCCCTGTTCGATGCAGTCACCGGTCCTGGCTTCCTTAACATTCAGAGCAATTGTACTGTTAAGCCTTTCTGCAAACATACGGGAGAAATCAGGTGGTATATGCTGAACAACTACAATCCCAGGCGCATTCGCGGGAAGCTGTTTGAGCACATTATGGATCGCCTCGGTACCTCCTGTCGATGCTCCAATAGCAATTATCCTGTTCTCATCGGCATTTTCGCTGCCCGTTATTTTCTGAGATGAAGCTCCTGGTTTCATGTGCAATATTTTAGCCATGGCAGCTATCTTTACTTTCACAATCATCTCATTGATAAAGTTTTCAACCTTAACGACCGATTTCACATCAGGTTTGGTCACAAAATCAATGGCTCCTGCATTCATGGCATCAAAAACTGCACTGCTTACCGCACTTACTACAATAACAGGCAAGGGATACTGCGGCATAAGCCTTCTTATGAACTCAATTCCATTCATTTTGGGCATCTCCACATCACAGGTCATAACATCAGGCTCATATTGAATAATCTTATCCCTCGCGTCAAAGGGATCATTCGCTGTAGCAACAACTTCTATTTTCGGATCGGAGGAAATCCCCCTGGATATCACCTCTCTAAAGATAATACTGTCATCAACCACTAAAACCCTTACCTTTTTACCGGGCTGCACCATACCACCTCACAAGCTCGATCTTGGACAACGTATCTTTCTGATTCAGGCTAATCCTTCCTGTAAACTGAAGGCATGACATACTTATATCTTGTCTGCTCACGGTTAAGAGATTCTGAATGCCCTATGAATAAATACCCGCCGTAGTCAGTCATATCATAAAGTTTATTGACCAGTTCACTTTTTTCCTTTTCATCAAAATAAATCATCACATTCCTGCAAAATATCACGTGGAATTTCTTTTTAAATGGAAAAACCCGTTCCATGAGATTGAACTTTCTATATATCACTTCATTCTTAATCTTTTCAACAATGACCGATCTATCGCTATCCAATCTCTTGAAATAATTAAGTTTCCAATGTGAAGGCAGCGTGGCTATCGCTTCGCTGCTATATATGCCTTCTGAGGCATCCTTTAGTACTTTGCTTGAAATATCAGTAGCCAATATTTTTGTATCCCACCACGTTTTTTCTTTTCCAAAAAACTCATCGATAATCATTGCCAAGGTATATGGTTCTTCTCCTGAGGAACACCCTGCACTCCATATCCGTAGATCCTTATCCCGTACGGTGCTGAGAAGATACGGCAGAACTTTGTCTCGAAAGTAAAAAAAGTGGGCAGCTTCTCTCATAAAGAAAGTATGGTTGGTCGTGATCTTGTCTATCAGAGTAACTACGGCGTCCCCGGTTTTATCTGAAATAACATAGTCAAAGTATTCGGAAAAACTGTTCATGTTCTTTTGAGCAAGCACATTATGAAGCCTTCCTGTTACAAGAGAGCGCTTTTCTTCCTTTAAACAAATTCCATAATTTGATTTTATGTAATCTGCTAACTTTCTAAATTCCTGATCCGTAATTTTAAGCATAAACCTCACCTGTTTTCAACTGTTCGGTGAACCACCTTGTATTCCATTGACAATCTTTGTGCCATTCTGAAACGCTTTTTGCCCTAAACCCGTATCAGCCCTGCAATATCAAGGATAAGGCTGATGCTTCCATCCCCTAACAATGTGCAGCCCGCTAGCCCTCTAATTCTTTTGAATCTTTGGACATACTCGGGTAATGCCTTTACTACTACCTGCTGTTGTCCTAATAGTTCATCTGCAAATATACAGAGCGTTTTGCTGTCTTGCTCCACCATTATGATAATTCCATCAAATAAGCTTGTAATATTTGTTTTTACCTTGTATCGCTCATGCAGCCGCAGGATCGGATGGCACTGGCCTCTTACCATGATCATTTCGTTGCCGTCAGGATCTGTAATGATGGCTTCTTTTTGGGGCCTGAAAGACTCTATAATCGATACAGTTGGTATGGTATAGCGGGAGTTCCCTACCTTGATATTCATTCCATCTATAATTGCCAATGTCAGTGGGAACTTTAACGTGATTGTTGTTCCTTTATCCGGAATACTGTCTACCGAAACAGTTCCACCAACCGATTCGATATTTTTCGTGACTACGTCCATCCCAACACCACGTCCGGAAAATTCCGATATACTATCTTTCGTTGAGAAACCGGGCAGGAATATAAGGTTATAGATTTCCCTGTCAGACATGTCAACTTCAGCCTTATGCAGTAAGCCATTCGCTCTCGCCCTGTCCAACAGTTTTTCCTTGCATAATCCCTTACCATCATCGTTTACAATAACAAGAACATCACTGCCGGCACTTTTGGCTTCCAGAGTAATGGTCCCGGTTTGTGGCTTTCCTTTTGACTGTCTGTCTTCAGGTGGTTCAATCCCATGGTCAAGGGCATTGCGTACGAGATGCATCAATGGATCGGATATATGCTCAATTACGTTCTTATCCACTTCGGTCTCTGCACCAATAATCTTAAGTTGTACATCCTTGCCCAACTTCTTACACATATCCCGCACTATCCGGTTCATCTTATGAAAGGTGGCCGTGAGAGGAACCATTCTGATGGACATGACGATATGTTGCATCTCACTGGTGATTTTATTCAACTGACGCGCAGCCTTTTGAAAGTTATTCAGCTCCAGCCCCTTCAGGTCGGGATTCTGTACAACCATGGCCTCTGCAATGACCATCTCCCCTACCAAATCCATTAGCTCGTCCAGTTTGGATACGCTTACACTTATCATGCTTTGACCACGTAGTTGGGACTGAGCCTCGACTTCAAGTTCGTTTTCTGCTGCTTTATGAACGGTTGGATAAACATTGGCAGTTTCCTGCTGTTTTTCCAACTGAATCCTTTCTTCGTCATTGTCTATCTCTGCCAACTCAAGATTCTTTAGAAAAACCGTCTGCATTAGTGTTTCACGAATCGCATCTATATCGCAATCAGCCCTAAAAAGGATTTTGAAACCTTCTTTCCTGATAATTTCATCCGTTTCGTCATCATCAATAATATTAGAAGGAAAATAGCAAATATGACTAACTAAATCCTTTATGTTGTGTATGACGTTAAAGGCCCTTACATTCTCCATTTTACAATCTTCTTCGAAGTGTATAACTGCTTTGAAGGCTTTGGTAGTGGACATATCAGCGAACTTGTCTGACCTTATGTAATATTTTTGTTTTTCTTTAGAGTCTGATTTTTCTTCTTTTTCACAGTTCTGTATCGATGAATTCGCCTTTTTTAAGTCTGCAAGAAATTTGCTGATTTCATCAATAAGAAACCCGGAATCGGTATTCGCTTCCATACCTTCTTCAATTTTGACAAGCTCAGTTTTGATGAAATCTGCACCTTTCAGTATTAGGTCCGTGAGTTCTGAAAAATTTACCGATGACGGCTTTGTCTCCCTAAGAAAAAAGAAAAGATCTTCCATAGAATGTGCAAGGGTAGAAATATTATTGTATAGCATCATTGCAGAGGAACCTTTTATGGTATGCATGATTCGAAAGATTTCATTGATATTGTGCGCAGAATAGGAATTCGATTTTTCGCTGTTGATGATGATCTCCTCAAGCTGCTCCAGCAACTGGGCCGTTTCAAAAATAAACATTTCCATCATAGGATCATGGGAGAGTTTTGACAATTTGTTCACCCCGCTTTTTTTTCGATAAAACAATATCATCTTGTGTTGCATAATACCACGGGCATTTTGCTGAATGAATATGAGAGAATGCTTGTTAAATTGCCTGTAATGTTTTTACTACATGCTCCTCTTTAAAAGGTTTTACAATAAAACTTGCCGCACCACACATAATGGCCTCTCTTACATAGACTTCCTGCCCCATTGCAGAAACAATAACAACTTTTGCTTTGTTGTCAATCTTTTTGATTTCTTTCAGCGCTGTTATCCCATCCATTTCTGGCATGGTTATATCGAGAGTCACAATGTCAGGGGCGAGCTCCTTATATCTCTTTACACCAACTTTACCGTTTTCAGCTTCACCGGCAACGACATAGCCATTCCTTTCGAGAATATTTTTTATTGACATCCTCATAAAAGCAGCATCATCTACAACCAGCACCTTTTTCATCTTCCTCAAACCTCCCCATAACCTACATCACGTTGGAAAATTCAATCGAACTGGATCTATAGCCTTAATCTCCTCAACTTCATATGCTCAGAATTAACACCTGTCCAGCACCTTTTTTATTGTAATCAATAAATCTGCTTTTAGTGGATAACTATGCCCAGACATTTTCCATCTTAATATCATGGTTCTGATAGTACCCATAACGATATCCGTCAGTTCCTGTGCAGTATAATATTTTTCAAATTCCCCAACACGCAGCCCTGTTTCAAGAACTTGTGTTACAAAGTCTGTGCGTTTATTGATAATATCAATGACCATATCCCTTGTATGTCCATAGTGCATTAATGTTTCATAATTAAGAATAATGGCTGCAAGAGCTGGATAACTTTCATATAGTTCGACAAACGATTTTGTAAACTCAAGTATTTTCTCCTTACATGAAATATCCCTATTTTGTACTGTGTTCATGATCATCGTATCAAATCGCGAATAATACTGAATTACAGCAACCAGAACCTCATCAAGACTCTTAAAATGCTTATATAAAAGCGACTCGGATATCCCCTGCTTAGCTGCAATTTCTTTCGTCGATAAGCCCTGAACACCACTTTCATTGATTATATCGATAACAGCTAAAATGATACTATCTTTTCTTGAAGGAAATCCTTTTACCATATCAACCCTCCTCCGGTGAGTGAATGTTCACTTACCTTTTAGGGCATTATATATCACCCTGTTTCCCTTGTCAAAGCTTACACGGAGTGAGTGCAGGGCTCACCCCATGTTCGCTTCGTCAAATACTCCTAAATCCCGTGCCCGTAAGGTCACGAATAGGATCTGTTTTTTACCCGTTACCGCATAAGGAAAATGAAGTCTACCTGACTGACAAATTTAATACTTGCCAAATTCATTGTCGCTTAATACTATCTTCGCCTTTGAACTGGCGGCACTTGAATAGGCTTCTTCCTCGTAATCTGGATCACCATTTTTTCTTTCGGGCATACATTCAAGCATCTTTAGCACTTCAGGGCTTAACCTGCTTAGATTGCTATATGACTGATTCATTTCTTTGAGTTTAAATCGATTTACAGAATCCTTCAACAGTGCAGCTTGGCTTGCTAATTCTTCACTTGCGGCAGCACTTTCCTCAGAAGTTGCTGAATTTGTTTGTACAACCTGTGACACCTGCATAATTCCCTGATTGATTTGTGCTATCCCACTGGATTGTTCATTGGAAGCAACTGCTATCCCGCTAACAAGAGTAGCGGCTTTTGCCACCCCATCAACGATCTTGTTCAGGGCAGTAGCGGTTTCATTGGCAATCTTCGTACCATCCTCTGCCTTTTTGATGGATCCCTCAATCATATCCGTCGTCTCTTTAGCTGCGTCGGCAGAACGTGCTGCCAGATTTCTAACTTCCTCTGCTACCACAGCAAAACCTTTACCATGCTGCCCTGCTCTTGCTGCTTCAACTGCAGCATTTAATGCAAGAATATTCGTCTGGAATGCGATTTCATCTATTACTTTAATTATCTTCGAGATGTTAGCAGAAGAAACGTTGATCTCTTCCATCGCTTTTAGCATTTCCTGCATCCGGCTGTTCCCCTGCTCAGCATTTGTCTTGACAGTTTCAGCAAGTCATTTGCCTGCGTAGCATTTTTAGCATTAAGTTCGGTCTGGGAGGATATTTCTTCGAGGGAGGCGGTTAGTTCCTCTATAGAGCTTGCTTGTTCGGTTGCTCCCTGAGAAAGAGCCATGCTGGAATCGGATACCTGTTTTGCTCCAGCAGCCACCTGATCTGCGGCAACAGCAATATTGGTCAAAATTTCATTGTTCTTTTCAACCATTTCAGAAAGTTTCATGCCCAGCAGATCATTTTCCGATCGAATATCAACCTGTACAGTTAAATCACCTGCAGCTATCCTTTCGGCGGCCCGTGCTTGCTCACGGATGTTTACGATCATCTTGCCGAAGGAATCTGCGAGTTTTCCGATCTCATCCTTAAAATCTGATTGAACATTTACATTAATATCCCCTAAAGCAAGTTTATCGGCTGCCTCAACCATCTTTCCGATCGGCCTGGAAATGTGGCGTGTAATAAACGCACCAATCAGGATTGCCAATAATACCCCCAAAACAGCTGCAACAACCATAACGACGGTTGACCTGTCCGCCTGGTTTCCATTGGCAGTAATTTGATTCTCTGCATATTGAATATTATATTGAATTAATTCGGCGATCGCATCATCCACAGCTAAAGCGAGGTTGTTAATGTCTCCACCCTTTTTTAGCATTTCATATGCCTCTGTTTTGCGGTCGGATTCCATAGCAATTCCATTTAACAGGGCTTGTTCTTTTTCGTAGTATGTTTCCAACCCGTTCTGTATCGCATCAATCAATGCAAGTTCTGTTTCCACCTCTTCGTACTTATAGCTGGACAGCATCTCTCTATATGCCTCTATGTTTTCTACGATGATATTACCGAAATGCTCGACTCTTTCAATGTGATATTCCTTGTCAGCCCGGGTATCTGCCAAAACCACTCCATAAACATTCATCCTGGTGCGCTGAAATGAAGAGCTGATTCTTTCAGTGTATTCCAATGCTTCGACGCTGTCCGTGTAGGCAACGGTGTAAGCGCCCTGGATTCGACCTAAAGCGATAATACCAGCAACACCGATAACGCATGCAATGATCGCAACAAGTAAAAAGCCGGTAATGATACGAGCACCAATTTTTAAGTTTAAAAACCACTTAACCATTTTCAATTCCTCCGTTTTCGAATTAAGATTTACCAATAGATGTTTAAAGCTCTATACAGACTCACTTATAACTTCCAGTTCATCTTCTGTGAGCAACTTTTCGCAATCTAGCAGAAGCATCACATCATTACCGACTTTACCAATATTTTTTATGTACCTGTTGTTAAAGCCCCGATTGATTTTTGGCGGTTCAACAATACCCTCGTCGGGAATTGTAAGAACCTCTGCAACAGAATCAACTATGAGGCCGATAGATACATCCTGAATGTCGATTACGATCACACAGGTTCTATCGTTATACGCTCTTGGCTCTTTTTTGAAACGAAGCCTTACATCCATCACAGGGATTATCTTGCCTCTAAGATTGATAATGCCCTTGACATATTCGGGTAGTTCCGGTATTTCAGTTATAGCCTGAATCCCTATGATTTCTGTTACATACTTGATTTCAATGCCATAGTTTTCCTTGCCCAATGAGAAAGTTAAAAACCTGCCCTTTTGGGTATCCTCCTCCATTTCCATTACATTTTCAGTCACATCAGCCATTTTTCCATCCCCTTCTTCTTTCCCTGTTATAGCCTGTATACCTGTAGCGCCTCTTACGCGTCCTGACTGCGCGCTATTCTACCTTTTCTATTAATAACTCTTTTCTTATCACTCTTTATGGTGAGTGAATATTCACTCACCTGTATTGCCATTATAGATCACCATATGTTTCCTGTCAATACTTGTTGAATAAATTGGTTTACTTAATTATTTTGTTGAATTTTGACGAATAAGCTCACCAGGGCGACCCTCAAATCACTGTCCAACAAAAATGTTTTCTTAAGATAATCTTAAGGTTTGCAATATGGGATGGAAAGCCAAGCGTTGTATGATGTACCTGTAATCGAATTGATGACTGATGAACCCATGAATAGGGAGGTGCGTCATGATAACGTGTAAAAATCTGTTCAAGAAATTCAACAATGTAACCGTAGTATCCAATCTTAGCTTCCATGTGAACAAGGGAGAGGTCTATGGTCTGCTTGGTGCCAACGGTGCAGGGAAAACAACTGTTATCAAAATGATTCTGGGCCTAACGAAAATCGATAGCGGAGAAGTGGAAGTACCCAGGGGGATATCAGTCGGATATTCACCTGAAACGCCTTACTTTCATCCCTTTCTGACCGGTACTGAAATACTGGATTTCTTCTCGAAAATACAAAAAATCCACAAAACAGAAGCAAAGCAACAGATCAAATCCATTCTGGAAAAGGTTGGTCTTACCTCCAGCGCTCATAAAAAGGTTAAAACGTTCTCAAAAGGCATGCTGCAAAGGCTTGCGGTTGGGCAATCACTTCTGGGAAACCCCGAGCTGCTGATACTGGATGAGCCTACATCAGGACTGGATGCTTTGGGCAGGATGGAGATGAGAAACCTTATTCTGGAAATGAAACGGGAGGGAAAGACAATTCTACTGAACTCTCATATTCTCGAAGATGTTGAAATGGTTGCAGACAAGGCCATTATCCTGAAGGAAGGTATGAAACTGGCCGAAGTTGATTTGCAAAACAAGCTTGGAAACATGAACCTTCAACAGATGTTCATACAAGCGATTGGAGGGATGACGAATGCTAGCCATTGCGATGAATACCTTTAAAGAAAAAATACGCAGCAAAACCCTTTACATAACTGGCATTACAGGATTTATACTGATGCTTCTGACAACAACTGGAGACGGACTTTCCATCAACGGACAAAGAATCCTCCTGTTTGAAGACAGAGTACCGGTAGCCATGTCGATTATGCAATTCCTCGGAAGCCTTCTAACCATTATGATTTCGCTTCAAACCATACCCAATGAATTTGAACGTAAGACAACCCATCTGATATTATCCAGGGGGGTTAAACGATGGCAATATATGTTCTCTCTGACAGCAGGAAACATTTTTACTTCGGTTGTTTTTACACTCTCTCTTTACAGTTCATTGATTGTCTTTTGCCTGATTTTAGGAAGAAGCCATCTGTTGATGCGCACACTGGCCAGTATTCTTGTTCTGTCTGTGAATATAATGCTGCTCAGCTCTATTGTCAGCGTGTTGAGCATCCGGGTTCCTGGATTCATAAATGGAATCGTTGGACTTGCTTTATATTTTCTCGGGGTGTTCCACAACCTTCTCAAGACAGTGTCCAACGCGTTGGAAGGGATACAGAGAATCGTGATGAAGCTTGGTTTGTGGCTGATCCCAAACTTCTCAGAGGTTCAAAGACAGGCCTCCAATATTTTGCTTAACCGGGCGGTCGAAATTACTCCCCTGGTTGTACAGCTTCTATTTCTTTACATCGTACTGGGTTTAACCTTCTTACCGGTTAGAAAGGAAGTGTGACGGATGAAAAGGTTTATTATCATTTATGGCCTTATCGGGCTTCTCCTGTTGACCCTGCTGATTTGCTTCAGTACCGCAGGGATTCCCCAGAATAATCAAATGCTTTATGAGAAGGCATATCAACTAAGTGACAGCGTGACCGAAAAAATCTGGCCAGGGTATGAATTTAAAACCTACCCTGTTGCCATACGGAAAGGAAATACTGATTATGTGTTTCGGGCTGATACATCCAGCAAACGAAAAGCAGCTCTACCGGTAATTGCTGCAACTGCATATAAACATGACGGTGAGATTAACATTTTTGTGCCCTCAAAGGCGGATATGAATTCCTTTGTTCAGATCGCAGAAGGTCTTTCAGAAAGCAACGAGCAGTTCTTCATTACCGGTTTTACGTTGGATAGTAAAGAAATAACCGATAATCAATATATAGTCATTCTTTTTCATGAGGGACTGCATGCCTACCAGCTTGAGTATTTTTATGATAATCTGTTTGACGCCTTGCCGGACAGCTTTGATGAAAGAGACGAAACGCTTAGGCTTATGGATACAGATGACATGATGAAAAACATGTATGCCCAAGAGAACGAAGCCCTTTGTGATATCCTTCAGTACCAGAATGCAGGTGAATTGAAAGAGAAAATAACCCGATATTTAACCAAAAGAGAAGAACGAATTAAGGCCTTTCAAAAAAAGTATGGCAGCCATAAGACGAGCCTTCTGAAGGTGCTGGAAAACTATTATGAAAAGGTTGAGGGAACTGCTAGATATACAGAATGCAAGACTGCCAAACTACTGGGAGATGTAGATTTGTACCAGGAATACATACAAAGTTTACAGGTGAGAATGGATGGCAATGAAAAGTACTACAGAAGCGGTATGGCCATATGCCTGATATTCGATGAAATGAATACCGCCTGGAAGGAAAAGGTGTTTTCAACACCGGAATCGATGTTTGAATTGTTGGCGAAATACGGGAGGGATTTGGATGGGTAAAAGAATACTGATTGCAGATGATGAAAAGGAAATTGTGGAGATTCTTAAGCTATACCTTGAAAATGAGGGATACGAAATTGTGGAGACCTATGACGGTATTGACGCTTTGGAAAAGCTGCAAACCAATGAGGTAGATTTAGCTGTGGTAGATATCATGATGCCCGGAATGGATGGCTTCAACCTGACGAAGAGAATACGGGAGATAAAAAACATCCCCGTCATCATCTTGTCTGCTCGGTCGGAGGATAAGGATAAAATATTGGGCCTGGGTCTTGGAGCAGATGACTATATTGTAAAACCCTTCAATCCCCTTGAGGTGATCGCCAGGGTGAACGCTCAGCTTAGGAGGTTTTACACGCTAAACAGGGACCCTGAAAAAGAAACACAGGAAGATAAGCTTTGCGTGGGGCCGTTTACCCTGAACAAGAGGAGTTGTACCTTTTACAAGGATGAGACCGAGATTCAGCTGACATCTACAGAATATAAAATACTGATGATGCTGATGGAAGAACCCGGCAGGGTGTTTACCAAGGTACAGATTTATGAAAATGTTCGCGGCGATTATTTTGACGGAGACGATAATACCATTATGGTACATATCAGCAAGATTCGCGAAAAAATTGAGGACGAGCCCGGTGCCCCCAAATATCTGAAAACCATCCGCGGCATTGGCTACCGGTTTGATAAGAGGGTTTCACGATGAAAAAGAAAAGAATTTATACCACGCTGATAAAGAACTATGTCGTTTTCATCTCATTCATGCTGCTTATTTGCGTGATTTCTATTCTGCTGTTTGTGGTTTTGATGTCAATAAGCGCCATGGAGCAAAAGCTCCCAGCAATTACAGCTGATGTAGTGGTCAGGGAAAATTACAAAGATATTGACATTTCTGATATCAAATTATTAGATGGTTGGGTTGAGATTCTTGATGAAAACAATCGGGTAATCCATACCATTGGTAATAAGAAAACAACAGCCATGTTCTATCGGAATACTGATTTGACAAAACTGCTAGGGGTTCATAATCATTCGGAATACATATATACTGGGGCAGTATTTACAGAACCGGTCATCCAAAAAGAATACATTTGTCTGGTGGCACTGCCCCATGATAGGATCAGTATCACAATGAACATTATCCGCGCCCCCTTTGAAGTTTCACAGATTTTTTTGAGCAATATGCTAAAGGTTGCAATCTTATTTCTGCTTCTGTTTGTTCTAAACATCTTTATTTATAGCAAGTGGACTGCCCGGCGAATCAGCGCTCCACTAACCAGTATCACCTCGTCGATTCAGCAGATGAGCAGCGGTGATTTGTCTGTACGAATGGACTTCAAGGCAGAAAACGAATTCCTGCAGATCAGGGATGCCTTCAATCAAATGGCAGATAAGCTTCAAAACGCCGAGAATGAAAAGAAGAAGATGGAGCAGGATCGAAATCGGATGTTCATGGATATCTCACATGACCTGAAAACCCCTATTACAACCATACAAGGTTATGCTCTGGCGCTGAAGGAAGGGATGGTGGAGCAGAACGAGAAAAAACAACGATATCTGCAAACGATTTATGATAAGTCCGTTAGGGTTACAAACCTTATCAACAACCTGTTCGACCTGACTATGCTTGAAAATACACCTCCACAATTCGATATTCAACACCATGACATGGCAGAATTTCTGCGTAAAATGGCTGCAGAGTTTTATGAGCAGATTGAGCAGAAGGGCATGTTCCCAGACTTTCACAACTCGATCGACAAGTTGGCCGTACCATTTGACAACAAGGAAATGGAGCGGGTGATTGCCAACCTGCTCAGCAATGCCATTCTTTATAACCCTCCCGGTACCCTAATAAAGATGTCACTGTTTGAAGAAGGGGATTCGGCCATCATCGAAATTGCAGATAATGGAGCAGGAATTCCGGATCACTTAAAAGACCAAATATTCTCCCCTTTTGTGCGCGGAGATTCCTCACGAAGCAGCGAGGGCGGCACAGGATTGGGCTTGGCAATTGCAAAAAAGATTGTAGAGGGATATGGAGGAAAGCTTGAATTAATTTTGGGAAGAGAAAAATACAACACTGTGTTCAGGATCACATTGAAAAGATAGCGTAAAAACCTATTTCATCTTTTATTTAACCATTCCAGAACAGGATCCAGGTTTTCTTCTTTTATGCCGTCGAAACCGTTTTCAATAGTGAGAATGCTTTCTTCAACTTTTTCATCTCTATCCTTGCTGCTTTTAAGCATCTTCAAAAACATGGACATCACGATTTTATCCATACCTTTTAAGTCTTTTATTGGGTAACATCCGCCTTGCAGATAAAAAAATGGTATGCCTTCAATCTTGTTTCTGGCAACAACTGTTTCGGTATCTGGCCCAGCAGTTGCTGCAGTGCCCGATCCACAAACAGCTTTAATATTATATTTTCGAACTTTATTCAGCCCCTGTATCTTACCGACCTTTATCCAGCCTAGAAAAATGATTTCATCCTCTTCATTCACCTTCGTAAGCTCTTTTACCCGGAGTGCTTTTAAACCCGTCTTGGAAGCAAGCATATCGGCATACTTTTTGGTAAAACCTGTCTTGGATTCATATACAATTATCAATGCTCTTACCTCACTTGCGTATTCCAAACTCCACCCTATAATAAAAAGTAAAATTTGGTTGACATTTATTTTCATTATAGCAACCGAAGCAATCGTATGCAATAAAAAGTAACATACGAACATTATGAGATGACCGGATTATGTGAATGGGCATTGAAAAACAAGGTATAATGCTATTTTTATGGCGGATCCAGATCCAAAGAACCTTGTTCCAGCCAAGCCTCACCCTTTTCCCTTAATATACGGACGAACAGCTTCGCAATTTCCGGATCGAATTGGGTACCTGCATTCTGCTCAATTTCTTTAATAGCATCATTATTCGATAATGCTCTACGGTAAACCCTGTTTTCGGTCATTGCGTCAAATGCGTCTGCTACGGAGAGGATTCGTGAAACAATTGGAATTTGGTTGCCTTTTAACCCCATAGGATAGCCTGTCCCATCCCATCGTTCATGATGGTAAAGGATATATTCAGCAATATGTTTCAATTGCGGCGTTGTCATGGCTATGCGGTGACCGATTTCCGGATGCCTCTTCATGAGCTCCCATTCTTCTGCGCTCAGCTTCCCGGGTTTGTTGAGAATGTGATCATCAATACCAATCTTACCAATGTCGTGGAGCTTGGATAACAACTGTAGGTCATCGAGTTCTGCTTGCGATAGGCCTAGCTGCTTCCCTATCATCAGGCATAACTTCCCTAACCGCTGTCCATGCTCTTCGGTCTCCTGGCTTTTTGCATACAAAGTCGCCATGATGGAAGATACAATAGCTGAGTGGGAGCTGTTTTGATTCAGCATCTTGCGGCGTCGCAGAGATTCATCTGCCTCGATCACCACACTTTGTATTTCCTGTTCTTCCGTCTCTTTTGTACTGTGACCGATAGAAACACTGATCGCATATAGTGCATTTTCATTAACCCTGTTGTAGCTTTCAATTGAACTTATGATGTCCGTTATTAACCGATCAGCAGCATTCGTATCGGTTTGCGGCAATAGAATCACATATTCCCCGCCCCCCGTGTGACCAAGCACATATTCATCGCAAAGGCAGTTCTGGATCAGTTGCGCTGTTTTAACAATCATATGATCGCCTTCTTCATGACCATAAACGTCATTAATTACGCGTAACCCATCAATGTCACATATGACAACGGACAGAGGCCAGAACTGGGGTTGATCAAGGCGTTTTTTCTCTTGTTCAATATAATTTCGGTTATATAAACCGGTGAGAAAGTCTCTCTCTTTCAGATAGGCAATTTGACGATCCATTCTCTTTGCCTCGGAGAAATCCAGTACAATACCCTCAAGGGCTTCCACTTTACCATCGGCATTGTAGATGCCTTGTCCCATCTCTAAAACCCATTTACGTTCACCCGACTTTGTGATAATCTCGTATTCATCACGAAACGGTTTGTGCTGCATCAACACACGTTCCCATTCGTCAATAAGAAGATCACGGTACTCCGGTGAGATGATATCATTATAAGAGAGCTCCCGATTGAAAATGAGGCTTTCGGCTTTATAACCAGTCAGTTTATAGCAGCCTTCCGACACAAATTCCATGGTCCAGCATGAATCATTTCTGCATCGATAGGCCATGCCAGGTAGATGAGAGAAAAAAACGGATTTGCTACGTTCACTTTCCTGCCGGGATTCTTCCGCTTCTCTATACTTTGAGTTCTTGCTAATAAGATGAAACAGCATGAATACAAGCGCTCCCAGACAAGCAACGACGATAATGTCGGGAATCATCTTATTCCATAGATTTTTATACCATTCAGCTGCGGAATAGGTCAACCCAAGGACGGCAATGATGTCTTTATGTTCTGAATCAAAAATGGGTACCAGTGCTCTGATCCAAACCCCAAAGCTGTCGGAAACCGGATCGGCAATGACGCTCTGCCCGGTTTCAAAAGGAATCTGGTTGATTTCCGTTGTTTCCTCGCAGGTGTGCTTTATCGGGCGGGAGGTGGCAGAGTCAGCTGCGGTTGAATCCACAATAACGATAGTATTCCCGCTGTGTTGTTTTAAAATATAGGCATAATAAATTGAATCTGTGACCTCAACCAAATATATCAATGACTGCTCGACAAGATAGCTATCTGAAGCATCAGCTTGTTCACCCAATGCGGCTATATGCTCTACATGCATGAGCGAGCCTACTGACTGCGCCAGTTGTATCGCTTCCAATTCAGCCATCCGCTGGTACCTGTGCCAGGCAAAGCCCAGATAAAATGTAGCCAGCATTGCAACTGCTAAAGCCACGGAGATTATTTTTAAGGGTTTGCGCATTTTTGCACTCTCAGACATCTTCACCCTGTCCCCTCCAAGCTTTCTCATGAAAATGTATTAAATTACAGATTTGCCCGATTTACTGCTTTTTGTACTAGGAGTGAAGCTTGTATTTCGAAAGGAACCCGGTTTTCATGCGGCAGGCAGCGACACATTTGTTCGCGCTGCAGGAAGATTTCTCAAAGGCTCGAATATGCCTGCCACATTTACTCCTGCCCTTCCCCTACTTTTTTATGTTCCCTTTATGATTATTTTAACATATCTTTACTTTACTTTCAAACCAGGCGAAGGTTTAGTTTCTGAAGATATGGCAGCCCAGTTACTGTTCAGACCCTATATACTTGAGATATAGCTTTGCATAACGGATACTACGCTTCATTTGCAAGAGCTGTATAGTTCGGAAGCCCAATCAAATCACCTCGTATATCAAAGCACTTTCAGTGCTCGCGTTTTGGCACAATTCACGCAAGCGCTCATTGAATTAATTCTTTTCTTTTCCATAAGAAGATAATCAGCGCAATCAGGATAGGAACAACCATAAGGCGGTACATAACGGCATACCCTAAAACTGTACTTCCGCTATACTTTTGAACGGTTGTTACAACGAATCCAGCCAAAATGGGTGTTATCAAATACCCGGCATCAACGCCGATGTAGCTAGTATTTCCAGCTACACCACGCCGTTCTTTTGAAACAAGACGCATGCAAAGTGTCTGTATTGAAGGCAGGCAAATGCCATAGCCAAAAGCCAAAATCACTCCCGACAAAATAAACATAGGCAGTGTTCGTGAAAAACTGATAACAATGAAAGATACAGCATAGGCAATGATAGCGGGAATGATTGTTTTATCCATGCCATATTTGTCTAAACAAATCGGTCTTTGTGCAGTTCACCTATCGAGAGAGCTGCAGGCCATTCAAGACAATTTGATTAAGCAATTGTACAAAGCTTTTCCTTAAACCTGTGTGCATCAATAAGTTCAGGCAGATGTGGCTTGTTTATGGAATTTTGGATTCACATGGAACTCCAAACTGGCAGATTCCACAGTAGCGCATATCAAGTCCATAGGCCTCGCGGCAGTGCCTGTTGGTAACCTTCGTCTGGTAATCCATACATTTTTCCTTATTGTGACCCTTCTCGCTGATCGCATTTGCGGGGCAACGATTCACGCACTGCAGACAGCTTCCGTCCTTATAATAGAGGCAGTACTCATTATATTTTGTATACTTTCTTTCGGTGGGCTTTAATTGAATGGCAGCGATTAGCGAACCACAGCGCACCGCTTTCCCCACTGGCGTTATCAGCGTATCGGTCAGGCTGAAGGTTCCCAGGCCGCAAGCATAGGCCGTATGTCTCTCCGACCAGTTAGAGGCGTTTGCGTATTTTTCTGACATATGGATCTGCCATAATGGAGACAGCATGGGAGACACTGCAGCATATCCCTCCTTTTCCAGAAGAGAAACCATGTACTCTGCAATTTTCAGGTTGAAACTTTCGCCATCCGTTCGGGATAATGCTGCCCTTTCGGTGGGAAGAAGCTTTTCTTTTCTTTGCTCTTCTTTTGCTCTTTCCGTATGGGGTAATACCCAGCTAATAACTGATATTTCTGCGGCTGGAAATACTCTGCCCGGGTATGTGCCCTCTAGAAACTCCTTTGGTGAGAGATAAAAGGAGCCGATGTCTTTTTTGTAAAAGGCATACAAATCATCGTCTCCTCTTGAAAAACCTATCAGTGGCCTGTCCCACGCCCTTTCGTGGAAACGCGCAAGTGTATTGTCACTTGAGTTCTCCACAAAGGATATCAACGATTGGGAAATCCATGTATTTAAATCCTGAACCATCACAATACCTCCCTAAAAGACTGAAGCCATTAAGCATCACACATTCAACGTGTGATGAAATTAGGAAATGTCAATGTAAGCAATACTCAATGATTTACATCTGCCTGGTCATCGATTATTAAGCTGTGATGCCAGCAGGGCGTTAAGCTGCTCAAGTAACCCCCCACCGCCGGTTAGAGAAATGTTTCCTATCCTGTTACAGATCTTTTCAAGATATTCCATCTCTTTCAACCGATACAGGGTTTTATTCTCATCCATCAGCTTCGCTGTGTTCAGAAGACTTCTGGTTGAGGCTGTTTCCTCACGTCGCATAATCACATTGGCCTGTGCCTGCTTTTCAGCCATCAGAACCGTATACAGGATATTCTTGATTTCACCGGGAAGGATTATGTCCTTCAAACCGGCACCCATGAATTCGATGCCATAGGAGTCGCTTTTTTCCCTCAGGCGTTCCAACACAAAGTCCCCTATCTCCTGCTTGTTTTCCAGAAGCTGATCAAACCTCTGCGTTCCCACGTATTCCCTTAGGATCAGCTGCAGCAGAATGTATATCTGCTTTTCATAATCTTTAATTTTTATAACCTTCACTGCATCCTTGATTTTATAGTGGCAAATGAAATTCAATCGAAGAGCCACCTTGTCCTGGGTCATGATTTCCTGGCCAGCCATATCAATTTGCTGCTGCCGCATATCTATCGTGATAACCTCCACTGAAGCAGGGCCTCTCCAAAAATAGTATGTACCGGCCGCCAGCATTTTGACAAGCTTGTTGTTATAATACAGCAGGCCTGTTTCATAATCCTTTACATGATATTCAATGAGGTAGCCCTCCCGCTGTATGTTTTTTATAATGGAGGGATCGATATCAGCGGATACTTCAGGTTGACGGATATCTACAACCATTATCTTCTGCTCTTTCAGTATATTCCAGAAAGCATGTCTGCCAGGCGGCAATACACCGGCGAAAACACCGTCCTCATACCGGATGGCAATCTGATAATCCTTCAGATCTACTATCATTAATTCACTTAATAGGTTTTTGTCGGATGTAAAAATATTCAGATCCATCCCCGGCACAACAAAAGGTTGGGTGATATTCATATGTATTACTCTATAGCCTCCCAACGGATTGAAAAAATGTCGTCCGGGATGAAGACAACGTATGTAATTGCCGTGTTTTAGCAGAATTCCCCGCTCATAATCTTTTATGGTTGCGATCATAACTTATTACCACCTTTCACTAATGGAATTCACCCTCACCCGTGCTCCTCCTGAAGTACCGGCGGAGCCTTATTTCAGGCAGTGACTCACCCTCTGGTTCCATTAGCATTACTCTCCAAAACCTCAAGGTTTCAAAAAGCTTTACCGAAGGAATAAGAACAGTTCGTCCGCTGCCGGTATCCACAAGGCTTCTGGCTTGCATTTCAGTGCACGTTTCACAGGGAAACATGCTGAGGACACACGGACTCAGGCTTTTCATTCTTTACTTGAACCCAAATCAAGCGCTCTTAACAGGAGCGTGGGGAGTCGAACCCCGCACATACATATGCTGCCAAGGTAACAGTGCCGACCAGCATACTTGAGGAAACACACCAAAAGCACTGCAGGACTATACCGAAATCCACGCTTAGGCCAATGAACACTGTAAAATAAATATTAGTAACAATTGGAAGTATTGTCAATTGATTTTACGCAGATGACATACGGTTGAAACAGAATCGTTAACTTTTCTTAAGAATTGTAACAATCATACCCATCTTTTCACGCAGCCTTCTCAAGTCTACTATAGATACCATTATTCCCCTTAGGGTTTCAGACTTTGTTGAGTTTTTATGAGGAGAAGCATTTTGTTATTGTAAAATTCATTGGCATCGAAAAGGTCCTTTTCATATTATATGGTGTAAGGTGGTGAAAGAATTGATATCGCGAAAAGAATTTATAACAATGTCACTTGATTTAAATCTGTTTTTCTTAAGAATAATGAAAGAACACTCTTTTTTCCTTGAAACAGGGTTTACACCGAGAGATGAAAATATGGGAGAGAAGGCGGGAATGTTCAGGCAAAGATTTGAACAACTGCTTTCTGAAGCGACAGCCCTCGCAAACGGAAATGTAAGCGCGAACGCATTAAACTCCCGTCAGATAACCACTCAATTTACGTTGGAAGCCGAGAGGCTTACAAACTTCTACACCGGAATACCGTTTAACCTGGATCTGACGAGGCGCGAGGAGATGCTGCAGCCCGGCGGTTTCGGGATGCAGAACGCACGTATGGAGGCGGCGGTGGAAAACCTTGACCGTAGAGCATACAATCTGACCGCAGAACTGGTAATGTTTAAAGAACATCTGCTGAGAAGCGTCCGGTCGTGCAAAATGTTTACGTTTAACTATCCTCTGCTGATAGAGCATATTCTAAGGGAGGCAAGGCATTTCATGGATATGCTCGTGATGCTTGTACGCAGGGAAAGTATAAACAGGTCTGAGGATCTATTAAACCAGGAATTGTTCTGGAACCGGCAAATGGCAGAGCATGCGAAGTTCATTGCCGGACTGCTTGACCCATCTGAAGAGGATCTTATTGAGACAGCGAGGATGTTCGGCAGTGAATTCGACGCATTGACAGCAGAAGCGGAACAGGCCACGAGGCAGACTATGGATATAGCAGGCATTACCGCAGACAGCCGCCAGGAGACTGAAAGTCTGCGGGACTTTAAGGCAGCCGGCACAAAAGGCCTATTGGAGTGCAAAATTCAGTCGATAATATTACCGCTGCTGGGCGACCATGTGCTGCGTGAAGCGAACCATTACCTGTGCATAATGGGAGTTTGCTGAAACTAGTACCATCAAGAGACAAAGAAACAGGTTCTTTGTCTCATTAGCTTCTGAAAAGTACTGATTCCTTTTTAAACATTAATACGGATAGATACAGCGCCAGCACCACATATAATACAGAGGTGCCCAATGCCAAAAACAATTTGCTGTAATCAAAAACCCCTCCGAGAATCATCTTAAGCGAAGAAATCGTATTTAAAACAGGCACTGAAAACATATACATTTTTATATCATTTGCCTGCATCATCATTGAAGCGTACGAAGGTATCATGACAGCAAAAATAAGCATTGACAGATATGTTTGCCCTTCTTTAAAAGATCTGGCAAAGGTACTGATGGCAAGCTGTATTCCGGAAAATGTCATTCCCATCAATACGATAACAGCCAGTGTAAGCAATACTGCCGCTGGTTGAAGCTTTACTCCCCCAACATTACCCATACCCATGGTAATCGTTTCAGGATTGATAATGTATGATATCACAAAACCCGCAAGCGTGGATAAAACACTTACGAATGTAAATATATTAATGGTAAAATATTTCCCCAATAAGATAGATAATCGGCTTGCCCGTGTCGTTAGCAAGGGTTCAAGGGTCATACGCTCCTTTTCGCCCGCAACCAGATCAGTTGCTGCGGGAATTCCCCCTACAGCCACAAGCATTGCTATAAGCATAGGGAGTAACATTGACAGTATCATATTTCCAGGACTGCCTTCGGTCATATTAACCTTTTCCTGAACAACTGCCGTGAGTATTTCTGGGTCTATCCCCATTTCTTCCAGCCTTTTGTTGGTTGTGACATTGTTAAACTTCTCTATAGCCCTTTCCAAAACGCTTACAGAACCCCCAGAACTCGATTTGGAGTCATCAAAAAGAATTTTTATTGAGAAAGGTTCGTTCCTTTCGTACTTTATTTGGAAATCCTTGTCCAGAACAACAACAAGCTTTACATAACCCGTCTTGACAGCTTCTTCAGGGTTTTCAACCGGATCCTTTATTATTATATTCTCGTCATGGATGGCTATCTGGTTTTTTAGAAATTCTTGAGCTTCAGGACTGGCGCTTTCCTGGGTAAGAGCAACTGTGATATTTTCTTTCATTTCCTGTGTGAACTTTTTAGTGCCGCTTCCCACCAGCAGCATAAGAACCGGCATAATAATTATGGGCAGAAGAATATTTGAAAAAAGCGACTTTTTATCCCTGGCTATATCCAATACTTCCTTCTTTAAAACAGTTATAGTATGCTTTAATCTCATTGCTTTTCACCCACCAATCGAATAAAAATTTCTTCAAGATTGTCGCTTTTATTTTTGGTCTTTAAGTTTTCAACGGTATCCGTATCAATAAGACTTCCCTTATGAATAACAGCAATCCTGTTACACAGCTTGTCCACTTCCACCATGCTGTGGCTGGAGAAAATTATCGTTTTTCCAAGCTGATGCTGCATTTTTATGAAATCCTGAATAACAATCATTGCGCTTACATCCAGACCTGCACTGGGCTCGTCCAGAAGCAGGATATTCGGATCGTGAACTATTGCTCGGGCAAAAGCGGCCTTTTGCCTCATTCCCTTTGAAAGCTTCCCAGCATGCCTGTTTATATAGTCACCCATTTCAAAAACCTCTGCAAGGTATTTGATCCTGTTTTGTATGGACTTCTTGTCCATATTGTTAAGCTCACCAAAATAACTTATGTTTTCAGCAACGGTTAATCGATTGTATAAACCGCTTTCTCCCCCAAAAAGGATACCCAATTCACCTCTCACCCTGTCAGGTTCTTTTTGGATGTCGTAACCATTCAGTGTGGCGGTGCCCGATGTTGGTTTCAGCATAGTGGCCAGCATTCTAAGGGTTGTGGTTTTACCAGCCCCATTCTCGCCAAGAAGACCAAAAATCTCACCCTTTGGAACAGTAATTGAGATATTTTTAACTGCTTCCACCGAACCAAAGGTTTTGGTTAAACTCTTAATTTCAATCATTTCCGAATCCCCCCTATTCTGTTATCTCTATTTGTATGATGTTGTAACTAAGATGCTTTCAACGATATCGTACCCCTGAACATCCGAAACACCAATTAGTTATGTCCCGACCGGCTGATCCTCCTGGGAGGTATCTTCCATTGCAGGTTTTTCATCCATTGGCTGTTCAGAAGGAGTATGCGTGCACGCACCAAAAGCTGACAAAAACAATGGATTCAATAGCAGAGTAGATGATAAAATAATATTGACAGTTTCCAGTCAATAAAATTTTACGACATCTACCTGTATTTGTAAATATCACGGTGAAAACGCTGGAAAATAAACTGCACTTCATAGTAGACATAAATGCAAACAGACCTCTTTTAACCATTCATCATTTCATTTCTACTTAAACTGTCATAGATGTAGATTGCCATAATAATGTATTACTTTTAGCAGAATTAGCCTCTAATATTGGTAAAAAGGGATTAAGTAGATAAAATTTTTCTTTTTTGCCCGCTCTACGAAATAAGGTATCTACTAGACTACTTTCTATGATATAATATTTCAAAAGGAGCGTGAAAAACGTGGAGGATAAGTCTTTTGAACTCTTAACACAAATTTGCAGTGAACTGAAGGAATACAAGGAAAATACAAACGCATTACTTTCCAGGGTATACGATATTCCCCCAATATTTCATAAAATATTGGGGGAATGTTTTCACTAAAACCTAATTTTCTTAAGCTTACTCTGACAGACGCGATTAGTTCATGACAAATGTAGTTTTGGAATATGTTTTACGCAAAAGTCAACTTCTTCCAATGATGGCATCGCTGGTATTGCTCCTCTTTTGGAAGCACAAAGTGCACCTACCGCGTTGGCAAAATCTATCATTTGAATAATCTCTTCTTGGTTAAGCGCTTTGACATCCTTGCCCAAATCTCGAATTTTATATAACAGGCCGCCTAGAAAAGCATCCCCAGCTCCGGTAGTATCAATTACCTTTGTATCATAAGTTGCTATCTGTCCATCCCCTTGGCTGAATTTATAATAACACCCATTTGCCCCCAATGTAACAGCAATTAGCTTTACGCCCTTTGAAATAAGCACTTCGCACCCTTTTTTCATATCTGTCATCCCGGTTATAATCTCCAGTTCGATATCAGACAGTTTTAGAATATCGGCATACTTAATTCCTTTTGCCATCCATTGTCGTGCAAGTCCTTCATTCTCCCATAGCATAGGTCTATAATTTGGATCGTAAGATATTATACATCCGTTTTTCTTAGCATATTCAACGGCTTTCAATGTAGCATTCCTTGATGGCTCCGTTGTCATCGAAAGCGATCCAAAATGAAAAACCTTCGCAATATCAATAATAGAAAAATCAATATCCTCCTCCGAAAGCATTGTATCTGCACCGGGTCTGCGATAAAAACTAAAGCTTCTGTCACCTTTTTCATCCAGATGTACAAAAGCCAGGGTAGTATCTGCTTCTTTCGAAAAATTTAGCCCCTTGGTTTGTATGTTATTTTCCTCTAGTACGCCTTTAAGATAATTTCCGAATTGGTCATTCCCCACCGTTCCGATAAAGGCTCCTGAACCGCCTAGCTTCGTAACAGCGGCTAAAACATTCGCAGGAGCACCTCCCGGATTTCTTTCGAAGATCACATTTCCCTGCTGCGAAAACCCTGCTGGTGTAAAATCAATTAATAGCTCCCCTATTGCAACTACGTCTATCATATTAGCAGTACTCCCTTTCCAATTTTCTCAATACCCCTATATCGCTCATTTTGTATATTTAGAATACCATCTATTATTTTTCGGACCTTTGAATAGCATTACCATAACTCTATCATTTATTTGCCCACGCCCGTTAAGAAGCACACCCGCATGTTTCTTGCTTACCGAATCATGCTGCTCTTTATTTCACCGACATGAAACCCTCGAATTAATGTAAATTGGTGTTAAAAGAATTCCTGATCGCCAATTTAGTCGGAAATCGAATGGTTTGGGGCCGCAATTTGAATTCAATATTACATTAATAGATTAACATAATCGTTTAAATGCATGTTAGCATAGTCATGAAATATCTGTCAATAGTGATGATGGAATAGTTGAAGAATCGTCTCCTGTCTGGATGGACAAAGAGGGTGCACTTCACCCTCTTTGAAAAGTTATATTACTGTCTTATTTCTCACAGTAGATCCGAATTGCCTCTGCCGTAAATGCAGCAGTACCTGCTCCACCAGCTGAATCAATATTTTTTGTAAATTCGCCGCCACCAGTGTACATCTGTCCCAAACTGAAAAGAACCTCATTTGAACAGGTGTAAAAATGTTGTGTAATATAATCCTGCAACCTCTTTACCTGTTGCTGGACAGCAGGGGTTTCTGGAGCCTTGTCCTTCATTTCCCCAAATTCCACAAACATCTGCATAAGCTCTTCCGCTATCACCTGCTCACTTTCCTTTGTTCTGTTTTTTGATTTTTCTTCAAACTCTTGATACTCTGGTGAATTTCCCCACTGCTCTTTAGCACGGGCAGCATATTCATCAATCTTTTTTTTGTCAAACACAGAGAAGTCCATTATTCTCACTCCTATAAACTTTATTCCACGGGCAAAATCAATCAGATTCTCCAAATGCTCTTTCTTCATTGTCAGCAAAGCAATTTGTTGATCCAATGCTTTGTTCCTGTCGAAATCAGGACTGGAGATTATCTTTTTAATCTCTTTCAGCGGAAACTCTAATTCTCGGAACAGTAAA
>LSQX01261891.1_pt1 | contig 36443 bp, 28 predicted proteins | sample 654561 | NCBI WGS metagenome assembly LSQX01 (sample SAMN04489861, study PRJNA283612) | anaerobic digester metagenome | isolation source: 4 biogas reactors fed with cattle manure at either 37C or 55C with and... | place: Denmark: Kongens Lyngby | collected 2014 | reverse complement strand
GGTTTGGGAAAGGACTCTGAAACCCTTGGGTATTTCCCTTGAGTTGATTATTTTCCAGGGTTTTAAACTGCCAAAGTGCTTAACAGCATAATCCAAATGGGATTTTAACAATAAATCGATTTTGCCTTCCAAAACTTTGATTTCGATTACCTGATAAGCGTTGGTGTAGTTCACCATGTCCAACAAGCGTTTAAAGGTAATTTCCACTAAATTATCGTTTTGGCGGTATTTATATTTACGTACCAATTCTCCGCTGCGCATATCCAGCGTGCGGGTAAAGTCGGAAAAATCGCCTTTGGCCAAATCCACCAATTGATTGTTAAGATATATTTCGGTTGCAAAACAATTTACGGAATTGACCATGAAGTGGCTTTTTTTGCTGATTCCTTTGTAACCGGCATTTCCGGGTTTATTCGGAAGTTCATACAAACCGTTGAAATAAGTGCCGATTAAAGAATTGCCGGAGTATCCTTCATCGAAAAAACCTCTGACTCCCATATATTCGTTGGCAAGGGAAAAGATCGATTCGCTCGCCATGGACCTTGTGGGATCAAAGCCTTTTTCGATAATTGCCCAAGGGTTTACTTGATAATATTTTATTGCTTTTTTAACCATATCAATCACTATTCCTTAATGCCGGTAGTGGCTACGCTATCGGTAATTTGTCGCTGAAAGATACCGAATAGAATCAATACCGGGATTATCGATAGACCAATCAACAACAATATTTGGTCTTGAGTCATTCCACTTGGCGGATTCATATTGACCCGATATATTCTAACCATCAGGGTTTGTTTGTCGGGATCTGTTATTACCAAAAAAGGCAATAAAAAGTCGCTCCAAGAAGCATTAACCGTAAATATCGAAACAACCATCGCAATCGGCAACGAAAGGGGAAAAATAATTTTCGTAAAGATTTGCCAGCTGGATGCTCCGTCAAGACGAGCAGCTTCAATTAAAGGTTGGGGAATTGAATCGAAATAAGTCTTAAACAGGACAACATAAAAGACATTTGCTCCATACGATAACCATAGCGGCAAATAACTTTGCATTAAACCAAGTTTTACAATATTGCCCAGAAGTGTTTTCATATTGGTGATTGCAGGAATCATCATGGTCATTAAAAGGAGAACATATATGATTTTGTGTCCGAAAGGTTTCAATACAGATATCACATAAGCCATCAAACCGTTAAACAAGACTGCCGAGGCAACCGACCCCGCAACCACAATAACCGAGTTCAGATAATATTTGCCAACATTTAAACGGTTCCATGCGGATAGGAGTTTTCTGAATTTAAAGTGTTCGGGAAAGAACGAAAATTTTGGCGAAAATAACTCAGAAGGTTCCTTGAATCCGGATATCAAAACCCAAAGCGGAGGAACAACGCTGATAAAAACAATAAACAACAAAATTAAAATCAACAAAACATAAAACAACTTGAAATACCATTTCTTGTAATCACTAAAATTAAGTATTCCAGCGGTTTTATTTCGCAATTTTGCCAACGTGTTTCCTCCTTTCTTTTCCAAAATAAAAGTAAAAGCCTGTGAGCATAAACAAAAGCAAAGCAACTATAACGCTTAAAGCGGCCGCTTTCCCCGCATTCCCTTCCACAAAAGCGATTTGGTAGATTAGTTGAACCAAGGTCGAAGATGCGCCATTTGGTCCGCCGCCCTTCGTCATCACGAGCGGTTCGTAAAAGACTTGGAAAACCGAGATAATCTGGACAATCAAAAGCATTTTGATTTGTCCTTTCAAATGAGGAAGCGTTACATGCCTAAAGCGCTGCCAAGCACTTGCTCCTTCGAGTCTTGCGGCTTCGTAGTATACTTTGTCAATGGTTTGCAAATTGGCAAGATATATCAAAGAAGTTGCGCCCGCGCCTTTCCAAGTCAAAGTAAAAACAATCAAAGGGATAACCGTTTTTTCGTTATTGAGCCATAGGTGGTGGGTTTTAAAAAGAGAATTTAAAACACCATAGGAATTTGGATCAAACAAGAACATCCACATAATCGCCACCGCAATCCCCGGCACGATGTTCGGAAAATAGATAAGCGTTCGGAAAAGCCCTCTTAAATGCACCACTTCGTTCAAAATAAGGGCAATAATAATCGGAAGCAAGAAGCCGATTATCATAGACCAAAGCGTGTATTCAAAAGTATTACCCAAAGCTTGGATAAAGTCTCTGCTTTGAAACAATATTTGGTATTGTTCCAAACCGACAAACTTTACCTTAGCGGTTCCTGCGGTTTCAAAAAAAGAAAGCGAAATGTTTTGGAAGAGGGGAATCCAAATATAGAACGCAAAAAGGACGAGACCCGGTAACATTATCGCCCACCCCATGGCGTTTTTCTTGAGGAATTTCCATACTTTCAGCCGTATTTTTTGCATCGTTTCGCGCAAATTCCACCACCTCCTCTTCCTTTGGTTTGGTTGGAAAATTTAATTAATTAACGTTGTTCATATAGTTCTTTTGAAAATCGTTGTTGATGGTTGTAAGCAGGTTTTCTACATTGACGGTAATACCTTTTGGGTCGAGGATGGTTTGAATCGCTCCATCCAATGCTTTGTACATTTCTTGACAGTAGTGCGGTTCTTCAGTTCGTTTCATCGAATCGAACAAGGCATAAAAATCTTTGAAATAATCCATATTGACATTGCAATAGATTTGTTCCATGTTTTCCATATATGAAACATAATCTTCGTTAATCCAAGGTTTGATGGAAGGAAGTATCGGCATGCCTTTTTTAAGAGCTACTTGCATACCGTCTTCAATGCTTTGTTTCGCCACATCGCTCATTTCCGGCGATCTTCCCATGTATTCCAAGAATCTTAAAGCACCCATGACTTGTTCGCTGGTGGCTTTGGCAGAGAACATATATGGGGTTCCGCCAAATAAGGAATAGCGTTCGCCTGACGGACCTGCCGGCATCGGAACAAATGCATACGGATAATCGGTCGGTTTATCCATGTTAACAAACGGTGTGGCAATGGCGTCACTTCCGACAATGCACATCGCCAGTGTTTCTTGACCGATTTTGCTCCACCAGTCGTTATAGGATAGGGAGACGTCGCTTGGCAAGGCATTGTTTTCGTGTTTGATTTTTTTAATCCATTCCAATGCTGCAATAGCTCCGGGGGAGTTTAGTTTGGAAACCCATTTGCCGTTTTCTTGAACTTGCAAATCCGCTCCGAAGTTCCAGGCGATGTTGCTGAATTGCCATCCGCCTTGTTTGTTGGCGGAAAGCACCATGAAACCGGCGACGTATTCCAGCCGTTCGGTGACGGTCGAAGCCATGGTTAAGAGTTTATCGAATGTTTCGGGGTATAGCGGATTTCCTTCCGAATCATATAAATCGAGTTTTCCATCATGGTCATAATCTTCGATTAGACCCGCTTCTTCCAATAATTGCAAATTCATAAATAATCCCAATCCATACCCGTCGCGCGGAACGCCGTAGGTTCTGCCATTAGCACTCATGGCAGCGCGCATTTCCGGATCCATTTTGTCATACCAACCCAATGTTTTTAATTCATCGGTGATGTCCTTAACATAACCGTTGGCAATTAACTTTTGCGGTTCGGTAAACCAGGTTTGAAAGACTGTCGGAATTGTTCCGGTTTCGGCCATAAACAAGAATGTATCGACATTGTACTCATAGTTTTGACCTTTAATTTCATATTGAGGGTAATCGTTCTCGAAACGCCTTTTCCATTCTTTAAACATTTCGACGTCTTCTTTGGCGGTTTCATCGGGCCACATACCAATAGTGATGACAATTTTATCATTTTTATCTTTACATGCGCTTAAAGCAAAAACAAAAAGCGCAATTGTTATTAATACCATTAATCTTTTCATAAAAACTAATCCTCCTTATCACATTATACACTAAAACGTTTTCACAAAAAACCGATAAAACTGCAAAATGGTTTGAAATCCTGCAGTCTTTTAGGTTTTTTTAAAAAAAAAGGTTGAATCAAGTCTCTAACCGATTCAACCTTTTTTTACTTTTTGATTTTCTTTAAGGCTTCGACGCGCGGAATCATAATTAGTCTTCCGCAGGTTGTACACTCCAATTTTAAATCCACACCCGTCCGTTTGACTTTCCACTGGTATCCCCCGCACGGATGAGCTTTCTTAAAGGTTAAAATATCGTCAACCTTAATTTCAAGCATTGTCATCATCCTTGATTACTTTGATTTCTGTTTGTGGATAAGAGATGTTGTGTTCTTCCAATATGTCTTTTACCGCTTTTCTGATAGCCCTTTCGATACCGTAATGTTGTTCGGATACGGTGGTGGCGGTAATTCTAAAAGTCATATTGTTGTCAACCAAATCAATCATACCGACAACTGCCGGAGGTGTCAACAGACTCGGCAAATCCGGAAGATGGGTAGGTATTTCTTTATTTAGTAAGTCAATAATGGCACCGGCGTTTTCGCGGTATGGAATTCTTACTTCGACAACCGCTACCGAATTATACAAAGAATAGTTGACGACTTCGTCGATGTTTCCGTTACTGAAAAGTTTTACTTCGTTTTTCCAGTTTTTAATCTTGGTGGTCTTCAAACCGATATCGATAACTTCGCCTTTGAAATCGCCGATTCCCACAATATCGCCCACGTCGAAATGCCGTTCAAACACAATAAACATTCCGCTGATAAAATCCACAATTAGTTTTTGCGCGCCAAGTCCTATGACCAGTCCGGCAATCCCTAACCCGGCAAGCACCGGAGTAATATCGATACCCCACAAACTCAAAATAATCGCCGCATCCACAAAATAAATCGCATATCTCGCAACACTCAAAACAACTTTAACGATTGTTTTTCGACGCTTTTCGTAGTTCGATTTTCTTTTTCCCGAATGATTTAGGATTACTTTAATGGTGTTGTAAACCGTTAAGGAAATAATGATGACAAAAGCGGTGCTGATTAAAACTTCGGTTTGATGGGTAATCCAATCGGAAAAATTATCAATCAGCGTCCTAAACGAAAAAGCTTCGTTGGCAAGCAAAATCACGATTCCTGCACCTGCCAAAATCAACACATTGATCACGATATTTATGATGGTTTGGGTTTTGGTTGGCGTTTGACCGATTAAGCGTTTTTTCAAATACATGATGCTGAAGTACAAAAAAATGGTTAGAACCGCTATCCATAAAGATAACGAGTCTGGTGCAAAAGCTAAAATCATATAATTCCTACCTTCCTTGATTCATTAAAAGTTCTTTGGCAAGTTCCCGATATTCTTTGGAACCCCGGGAGTTAAAGGAAAACTGAATCACCGATTTTCCGTGCATTGGCGCTTCCTGGATATGACTGGAAGTCGAAATAACCGTTTTGAAGGTTTTGCCGGGGAACAGAAATTTAACCATATCGACAATTTTATAACCGAAAGTGTTGCGATTATCGAGTTTGGTTAAAAGTATTCCTTCAATGTGCAAGTCCTTCAAGTGCTGTATTTGATCAATTTTGTTGACCATTTGCGTCAAAGCGTCATACGCATAGTACCCGCATTCCACCGGAATAATCACCGAATCGCTGGCAAGAAGCGCATTATCGACCGACAAACCCAAAGAAGGGGGACAATCAATCAAAACAAAATCGTAATAATCTTTGATGTTTTCAAGTTTCTTGGCCAAAACCCATTCTTTATCGCTTACACCATACATCATCTGTTCAAGCTCGGCCAAACGAATCGAAGCAGGAATAATGTCAAGGTTCGGTGAAATCTCGGGGATAATCGCTTTGCTTCCGCTATCTTCATTCAACAAGAAGTCGATGACATCCAATTGGATATCCTCCCGGTTGATGCCTAAACCAATCGTGGCATTGGCTTGTTGGTCAAAATCGACCACAAGAACCCGTTTGTTTTCAAAAGCAAGGGATGCACCCAGATTGATAGTCGTCGTGGTTTTGCCCACTCCCCCTTTTTGATTAACAATGGCAATTACTTTTCCCATAAAATTATCCTCAATCTAGTTTTTTTATAATGGTTTCTTTTTGATTTGCGCAAAACTTCGCGGATATTTCAAGGGCGTAGGACCCATTTTTTTAATCTTTATAATTGTTCTTTTGCCAAAATCTTTCGGCAAGGATAAAGCAATTGTTTCGACAGCTTTGGCATTGGTTTGAATTAGCGCGTTTTTCGATTCCAGCAATTCGTTTTTCCCTTGCGCGCCTTTCATCGCAAGCAAAATCCCTTTCTCTTTTAAAAGCGGTAAAGCCAGTTCCAACAAAATCGCCAAATGAGCAACCGCTCTCGAGGTAACTATCGAAAAGCTGTTTCGCATGGTTTTGGCAAAGTCTTCCGCCCGCACGGAAAAGATTCTGACATTTTCTAAACCTAATGTTTCCTTTACAACATTGAGAAAACTAGCTTTTTTTTGAATCGGTTCAAGCAAGGTAACGGAAGCGTTTGGTTCCATGAGGGCGATGACCATGCCCGGAAAACCGGCTCCGCTGCCAATATCGCATACAGTTTGGTTGCGAAAAGCGGTTGTTTTAAACAATAAAAAGCTATCGTAAAAATGTTTTATATATACTTCTTCTTGTTCGGTGATAGCGGTTAGGTTCATTACTTTCGACCATTCTATCAATAAGCGGTAGTATTCTTCAAACTTATGCAACTGATCGAAAGTTATATCTGGACAGATTTCTTTTAGGTAAGTACTAGGCATTTTGCTTCCTACTTTCAAGATAAACCAAAAGCATCGAAATATCGCTTGGATTTACGCCGCTGATGCGCATTGCTTGAGAAATCGTCATTGGGCGAACACGCAAAAGCTTTTCTTTGGCTTCGCTGGATAAATTGTGAATTTTGTTGTAGTCGAGATCTTGAGGAATTTTTTTCGTTTCAAGTTTCAGCATCTTGCCTGCGTCTCGATAAGCTTTTTCGATATAACCTTGGTATTTAATCTCAATGGTAATTTGTTCCGCAAGCTCATCCGCTATATCCATTTCTTCCTTTAACATTTTCTTAATATCCTGATATACGATTTCCGGACGTTTTAAAAGTTCCGAAGCAAGGGTGCTTTCTTTGAGTTCCGATGAACCAATCGAAGCAAGATAGGCGTTTGTTTCTTTGGTTGGGTTAATCTTGATAGTGCTTAGTCGTTTCTTTTCGCTTCGTAAAAAGTCCGTTTTGGATAGGAAGTTGTTGTAACGCTCCTTGGAAATCAAACCGATTTCGGCTCCATAAGGGGTAAGTCTTTGATCCGCATTATCATGCCTTAAAAGCAACCTGTATTCCGCGCGTGATGTAAGCATCCGATAAGGGTCGGTAACGCCTTTGGTGGTTAAATCGTCGATTAACACGCCGATATATGCTTCGTCGCGTCTTAAGATAAGCGGTTCTTTTTCGTCAATGGACAAACTGGCATTGATGCCCGCCATTAAACCTTGTGCGGCGGCTTCTTCATAGCCGCTCGTACCGTTCACTTGCCCCGCAAAATAAAGTCCCTTAACCCGTTTCGATTCAAGCGTTGGATATAGTTCAATCGGATCGATGGCATCATATTCGATGGCATATGCGTATTTCACTACTTCGACTTTTTCGAAGCCCGGCAAAGTCCTCAGCATTTGATCTTGAATGTGAATCGGCATGCTTGTGGAAAAACCTTGGATATATATCAAATCGAAATCTTTGCTTTCCGGTTCCAAGAAAATTTGATGGCGTTCTTTGGTACCGAAGCGCACAAATTTATCTTCAATCGATGGGCAATATCTGGCGCCGACGCCTTCCACTATCCCCGAGAACATACTCGATTCGTGAAGGGAGGCCATAATTACTTTTCGGGTTTCTTCGGTGGTATAGGTTAAATAACACGGAATTTGCTTTTCAAATGGAAGCAGTTTCGATAAATCTGTTTCATAACTGAAAGAAAGGGGGATATCCGTACCCGGTTCAGGCTTGCTTTTCGATAAATCAACCGAACTCGTTTTTATACGAGCAGGTGTACCCGTCTTTAACCTAAGAACGTGAAATCCCAGTTTTTTTAAAGTCTTGGATAAACCATAGTTTGTCTTTTCGCCTTCGGGTCCGCTTTCTTCAATTGTTTTTCCCCTTAAGATTCTTGAAGACATAAAAGTTCCGGTAGAAATTATTACCTTTTTTGAAGAAACGGTTTCTCCGTTTTCCAAAACAACGCCTTTTATCAAATTATCTTCCAAAATTAAATCTTGGACAATTCCTTCTTCAAGCGTTAAATTCGGGGTGTTTTCAATCGTTTTACGCATGTAGGCGGAATAAGCGGCTTTATCCGATTGCACTCTTAGAGCCCTTACCGCCGGGCCTTTGGAGAGATTGAGCATCTTAAATTGCAGCGCCGTCAAATCGGCGGCTTTGCCCATTTCTCCGCCCAAAGCGTCGATTTCCCGAACCAAAATGCCTTTAGCCGGTCCGCCGATAGATGGGTTGCACGGCATGTTGGCGATTTTGTTTACGGTGCCACAAAGCAACAAAGTTTTTTTATTTGATCTGGCTAAAGCAAGAGCGGCTTCAACCCCTGCATGCCCCGCGCCGATTACAATTACATCATACATATATTTTCACCTTTCGTAAAGGGGTAAAGCTAGTCCGTTACATAGGCTAGTATATCATATTTTGACATTTTTTAAAACCAATAATACTTATATTAAGCAAAAAAAGAAAGAACGCTTGCCTTTCTTTTTCGCTGCTTCAATTAATTTTTCTTAATGATTTCTCCGTAAGTATTTGGTCCGATTTGTCCCGCATTGGCTTCATCGGTATCGATATGCATCGCAAGCGCAAACTTATCGCTGACTCTCACAACCACATCGTCAAAAATCAAACTGCGATCAGGAGTGGCGATTCTGACTTGAACTACTTCTTTGTCTTGAAGGTTCATGTTCTTGGCCTCTTCGACAGAAGCGTGAATATGCCTTTTTGCCACAATAACACCGTCTTGCAGTACAATTTCTCCTACTGGACCAATAAGCTTGCATCCCGGGGTATTGGCGATATCGCCCGATTCTTTAATGACCGCAGGAATTCCAAGGGATCTGGCGTCGGTCGCACTGATTTCCACTTGGGTATTCTTTCTTGTCGGTCCTAAAATCGACACCCCCGCAATACTGTTTCTCGGCCCTACCACCGTTACTCTTTCTTCGCAAGCAAATTGACCCGGTTGGGATAAAGGTTTCTTGGGGGTAAGAGAATAGTTTTCGCCAAAAAGGATGGCTAAATCTTTTTCCGATAAATGCACGTGGCGTGCCGATGTTTCTACTAATACTTTCATAAAGATTTCCTTTCTATCACAGTCTAAAATTATTGTTAATACTCTTTTATCAATTATACCCTTTTTTACCTTTTTCGTCAAACAATACCCAAAAATTTTTTTATTATATATATGCCCGAGTTTCTTTTTATGCTTATCAAAACTAAAAACGGGAATTATATTGTATAATTAAAGAAACTGATTTAACCAATTAACACAACTAGATTTGAGGAAAACAAATGAAATTAGGAATGATATCCCTTGGCTGCGCCAAAAACTTAGTTGACAGCGAGCGGGTTTTGGGACTTGCCAAAAGCTATCAATTTGAAATAACCAATAAAATGCCCGAAGCGGACGTTATCGTTGTGAATACTTGCGGATTCATCGAAAGCGCCAAAAAAGAAGCGTTGGATGCCATTTTTGATGCGCTTCAGTATCAGGAAAACAATGCAAAAGTGATTGTCATGGGGTGTTTGGTCGAAAGATATTATCACGACTTAAAACGGGAAATCCCCGAAGTCGATTACTATGTCCGTTTAAAAGATTACGATTATATCGGAAACATCTTTGACGAATTGACTTTCTCTTCCAAAACCTATAAACTCTCGTACAATAACCGCTTGCTTGCCACACCCAAACATTCCGCTTATTTGAAAATAAGCGACGGTTGCGATAATTGTTGTACTTATTGCGCGATTCCGTTAATCAGAGGACGTTACCGCAGCCGTAACCCCGAAGAGATTTTGGAAGAAGCCAAAACCTTGGTGGAAAACGGAGTTAAAGAAATCTCGGTGATTGCGCAGGACACTACCCGTTACGGAACCGACCTTAAAGACTATTCGCTTGCCAAGTTGTTAACGGAACTGGCCAAAATTGATAACTTGGTTTCCTTAAGAGTGCTCTACTTATATCCGGACGAAATTACGGACGAGTTAATTGAGGTGATTAAAAACGAAGCAAAAATTGCCAAATACTTTGATATTCCGATCCAACACGCATCAAGCAAATTATTAAAAGCGATGAACCGGCGAGGGGACGAAACATTATTGCAAAACCTCATTGACAAAATCCGTTCCTTAATCCCGGAAGCCGTTATTCGCACTACCTTGCTTGTCGGTTTTCCTGGGGAAACAAAGGAAGATTTTGAAATCTTAAAAGCCTTTGTGCAGAAAAACCGTTTTGAACGGTTGGGCATCTTTACTTACTCCGATGAAGAAAACACCAAAGCCTATCAGATGAAAAATAAAGTTTCTAAAAAAACAGCCAAAGCTAGACGCGACGAAATCATGCAAATCCAACAACAGATAGTGACATCCTTCAATGATTCGCGTATCGGTAATACCGAGAAGGTTATTATTGATAAATATGTCCCATCCAAAAAGCAATACTTGGCCAGAAGCAATAAAGAAGCCATGGATGATATCGACGGCGTCATATATGTTGAGTCTAACCAACAATTAAAAATTGGCGAATATTATCCGGTTAGAATAACCAAGAATTTGGGCTATGATTTACTTGCCCGTCTTGAATAGAAATTATTAAAAGGAGGAAAAAATGTATCAATGGGATTTAACCCCGTTCTACCGCGGCTTCGATGATCCTAAATTCAACGAAGACATCGAATCGTTCTTTGCCATGGTAGAACAAGCTGTCGAAGCTTTTAGCCTTCCAAGCACCAATAAGGTAAGTTTTTTGGAAGAAGCTTTAAAGCGCCAAGAAAAAATTTACGCAACAGGTTCAAAAATTTATGCTTTCATCAACTTGAATTCCTCAGCAGATACGCAAAATTTGGAACCTAAAAAAGCTTTGGTAAGAATGCAGCCGATTTCCAGCAAACTGGCTTTGTTGGAAAAGAAATTGCAGTCGTTTATCGAACCGATTGAAAACTTGGACGAAATAATCAACCAAAGCAAATTTTTGAAACAATACGAGTTTATCATTAAATCGATTAAAGAAGATATCAACCACTCGATGAGCGAAGAACTGGAAATGCTTGCCACGGAAATGGTACAAAACGGTTCGAGTCTTTGGTCGCAAATGCAAAGACATCTTACTTCGACAACCGAAATCGAATTTCAGGGTAAGCCAACAAGTCTTACGCAATTGAGAAACATGGCTTATGATCCAGATTCAAACCTACGCAAAGCAGCCTACGAAAAAGAATTGGAACTATATAAACTGATTGAAGAACCGATTTCTTTTGCCATCAGCGGCATCAAAGGAGAAGTCAACACTTTGAGCCCAAGAAGGAATTTTGCTTCCGCGCTTGAAGAAACGCTTTATAAATCGCGCTTGAAGAAGGAAACCCTTGATGCGCTATTAAGCGCCATGAAGGAATCGCTTCCTGATTTTTGCAAGTACTTGAAACATAAAGCAAAACTGCTGGGCCATTCGGAAAACCTGCCATGGTACGATTTATTTGCACCGATGGGCAAAAGCGATACGAAGTATTCGGTGGAAGACGCGCAAGATTTCATCATCAAGCAATTCAAAACCTTTGGCGACGATTTGGCAAACCTAGCAAAGCGTGCTTTTGAACAAAATTGGGTTGACTATTTCCCACGAAAAGGCAAAGTAGGCGGAGCCTTCTGCATGAACTCCGCCGCCTTAAAGCAAAGCCGTATTCTTACCAACTACGACGGCACCATCGGCGATATCATTACGCTTGCCCATGAATTGGGACACGCCTACCACGGCGAACAAATATTCAAAGAAGCAATTCTAAACAGCAGTTACACAATGCCGGTAGCCGAAACAGCTTCAACCCTTTGCGAAACCATTACCAAAAAAGCGGTTTACAAAGAAGCCAAAACCAAGGAAGAAAAAATCCATATTTTGGAACAGGAACTCCAAGACACAACCCAAGTTATTGTCGATATATACAGCCGATTCTTATTTGAACAATCGGTCTTTGAAGCACGGAAAAAATCTATCCCTTCCGCAAAAGAACTCAACAACCTTATGGTCGAAGCGCAAAAAGAAGCTTACGGCGACGGACTTAATCATCAATTCCCAAATCCGGGAATGTGGATTAACAAATCCCATTACTACCGAGGAGGCTTAAGTTTCTACAATTTTCCTTATGCTTTCGGCTTATTGTTCGCCAAAGGAATTTACGCCAAATTTATGGAAATGGGTCCTAAATTCGTGGAAGATGTCAATATGCTCCTTCGTTCCACCGGAAAAATGACCGTGGAGGATGCGGCTAAGGTGGTTGGAATCGATTTGACTGATCCATCCTTCTGGAAAAAAGGCTTAGCTACCATTAAACAAGATATTGAAGAGTTTATTGCGATTACAAGCGAGGTGTAAGAAATGAAAGTTATCAATACTCCTGAAGCCCCTAAAGCCATTGGTCCATACAGCCAAGCAGTTGTCGTTAACGGACTGCTGTTCACTTCCGGGCAAATTGCCATAAACCCGAAAACCAACCAAATCGAAGCTGAGACCATTGAAGAACAAACCAAACAAGTGATGAAAAACTTGCATGCTTTGTTGAGAGCTTCCAACGCATCGTTTGACAATGTCGTAAAAACGACCATCTTTCTAAAAGACATGAACACCTTTGGAACCGTCAACGAAATCTATGGCAGTTATTTTTCCAACCATAAACCGGCACGTTCCACCGTGGAAGTTTCCAGACTTCCCAAAGATGTCTTGATCGAAATCGAATTAATTGCCAAAATCGATTAAGAACTAAAAAAAGGTTTCTATTCCCGATAAGGGTTTAGAAACCTTTTTCTATGCAAATATTTAAAAGAACAATTATCCAATTAATCGCCGTAATGATAATTGTTGTAACTGCGACTGAAACAAATGCCAATAAAAATAAATTAAATACATCGATATATATATAATTCTCGCAAAAATCGACTCAATCAGGAAAACAATTAAGCCGCATCCAATTGAAAATGTTAAAGTTGTTAAACCAAACATTAAACCATCAAGGTATGCAAAACATATAAGTTGTTTGTTCTTAATCCCGGCAACTTAAATAATTCCCACGTTTTGGGGGTTTTTAAAAAAAATTGGCATTGGATAAATTGAATTGCAGCAAATTATTCAAGAAGCGCCAAAGCAAAAAACACCAAATTCATAATTTATAAAAGGTTAACTTTGCTTTTCCTTTCGAGATTTTTAGTAAAATTCTGACGGATAACCTAAAGCAATCCTTGCTTAAGGTTAGATTAAGTTTATTTCATCCGCCACAAACCCCAAAGGATTTCTACCATTGCCCAAGTGTCTTGTTTACAATATTCCCTTAGGGCAAGGTATTTTTCTTGATATTCCTTTTCGGTCAGATACGGTAACTGGCTATAGACCAACATTGCTTCGGTTCCGTTTTTAACCTCTAAATCCGAATAGCTTAAATCAGTAAAAAGCGGCAGGATTTTTTTGATGGAAAATGAACCGTGCATATTGTTATGATAATAGTTGATTTGTTTAGGACGATCCTTTCCGAATTTGCCTTCCAACAAAGGGGTAAACATTTTTTGGTTTCCTTTAAGAACAAAAAACAAATCAAAAATATGATTGCGAATATTCCATAACTTTTCCGACAAATCCGGGAATAGAATTGCAAGTTCTTTTAAACGGAGTTTTTCAAAGTTTTCATTATAAACGATGACGGTGCCGCCTTTCGATAAATCGATTGCTTCAATCAGTTTTTCCGCCAGTTCCCTCCGGCGATCCAAATGGTCAGGAGCCAAATATTCGATATGATCTGTATGTTTGTCACAAGAAAATTTTTCCCGTTCGATATGAAGCGAAAACTGGAAGAGCGATTGGGTATACGGATATTCTCCTTGGTAGCGCGGCAGTGGAGAACCGTAAGACTCAAAATCCAAATGATACAACGGATACCTCAATGTCTTAAGCGCAAGATGCATTACATCCTTATCTGCAAATACACTATTATTCACATAACAATCGTATTGAACAAGGTTATAATGCTTATCCAAATAGTTTCTGGGAATATCGTTTATTTTTAAACGTCCTTGGTTCATTAAAGTGAAAACATCAACACGATCCCCAAATTCGTCTTTGAAAGCAAAATGCTTTCGCATGTATTCCAAAATGGAACCGTCTTGTAAGAACTTATGGAAACAGACCGGATGAAATTTGCATTGCGTTGTTTTTTTATGTTCGCAGTGAATCCCAAAGCGTTTGTTTGAGATGGCCATTGCTTTCATGTCTGCTTCGATTTTTTGACGCATTATGTCAATCGTTTCTTGCCACTCCTTGGTTACTATGCTTAAATCGATAATCATGAATAAAGGATTTCCGTCTGGGTCCAAATCATACACTGGTTCGTCGTTTTCGTTCGTTCCGTCAAAACAATAATCGCCATTTAGAACCACCAAATAATATTCCATTTTATCGATTAAATCACTTTGACTGTTTTCCCTTAAACTGTTTTCAATGATATATCTTTGCACCGCAAGGTCAAACACGTATTTGCCGGTTCCGTCGCTGCCAAAGCGGTTAAGCATCTTTTGGCGGTAATTATTATATTCTTTATAGTTTAGCTTGTCAGTTTCCACATCCCCGTAAACTTCCCGCAAACGCAAAACATCATCGCCCCCTCTTACGAAAATCGATTCATAGCGTTCTGATGTCGGGATTCGATAATGGTCGGGAGATTCTTTGACGATTTTTTTTCCTAATTCGTAAAATTTACTTGAGGTAGTGGATTTAACTTCAAAAACCTTAATGGTATCGTCAAAGCACTCAGAATAGATATCCAGATAACAGTAATAAGTGTTTCCGTTTTTGGAAAAACTGAATTTCTTTTGCTTTTTGGTATCAACGTCGAAAATATGGTTTCCCGGGTATTTGCTTGTGACATATTTACCCGCCAATTGTTCGACTTTGACAAATGTTTCGCGGTAAGCTTCGAGTTGCGCATTTGTTATTTCCGTTAAATCTTCGCCGGTTTTCTCATCAAACATGTTAGAAAAGATTTCGATGATTTCTTCTTTTTCTTCGTCGAAGATTCCTTCGGGAATTTCACCCACAAGTTCCAGCTGATGACCGACATCGACGCCGTCAACGGATTTAACATGGTGAAGATTGCGAAACAAATACATGTCGTATAAAGGCGCAAAATTGGCACAGCGCGTATAGTTTTTAAATAACGATTTGGAAATATTCATTTACCCCATATCCTCCTTTGGTGTTTTCATTATATGCTATCTTGCTTCCTAATTACAAGAAAATAAATAAATAATTATTAACAAACAAAAAGGCGAGCGGTTTGCTCGCTTTTTCACTTACTCGATTCCGTAATATTGTTTGATGGTGTTAGCGGCTTCAATACCAAGAAGCGTCATACCACTAACATTTGGATGCAAAGCGTCGGAGGTGTTGTTTCCATGATTTTCGTCGGTAAGGGTTGCGCTGAAGTCGATAATCGGAAGTTCATAATCGTTTGCGACTTCCCGGATGATGTCGTTGAATTGCATCCAACGGGTACGGAATGCAGGTTGGTAGCCACTACCGGGTGATTGGATGGTGCAGACAAAAACATCGACATTCGGATATACTTCGTAAATCCGGTTTAGCATAGTTCGATAAGCAAATTCAAAATTGCTCGCGGTTACGGTAGTTACGTAATCGTTTGTTCCCATATATATGACGATGATGTCCGGTTTGCCGTTAACTCCTAAATCATGGATGCGAGAGTAATTCATTCCCGCAGTGATATCGCCTTCGTCTCCTTCATTATAAACTTTTGCTCCCCCACGAGAATTGTTTAATCCCATTGTCGTTTCGGTTAAACTTAAAGCGGTTGCCCACCAAGTTTGGAAGAAGAACTTGACATCGGTATTAGGATTTGGATAATAGTATTCATATTGGCCTTGGAAAGAACTGTTTAACGGACTATCCGGAGAATAAAAAGTAGTAATACTGTCGCCAAGGAAAGATACAATTTTACCCTTTAACGCAAAAGGTTTAACTTCATAGCGGGGATATATTGCAACGTTTTCCTCTAAAGGTTGGGTGAAATCAAATTGTTCTCCTGCGACAGGATCGCTAAACCAACCCAAAAAGTCATAATATAAACCTTTTTCCCGTTCAAGTTTCGGTTCGCGTGGGATTGGAGGAAGCATTCCTTCATCGACCGTTATTGTATTAATAACCTCTTCAAAATCCGGTCCGTATACGGAAACGGTATAATACCGCACTAAACGGTACTCCGCTTGGAAGGTTATGTCTTCCTGCAAAGTACTCACTTCTTTTCCCCACGAAACAAAATCGTATCTATATCCTTCCAAAGCATCTCTTTCTTGGAGTTTCGGTGCCACAATCGGAGTTCCGTAATAGGTAGTTTGTTGTTTCAACATTGTTCCGTCATGATCCAAAAAAGTATACGTATACTTGTTGATTTCCATTTTATAAGTTGGATAAACCTTTAAGTCGCCGGTAACCGCCGAAAAGTCTTTATTCCAACCGGTAAATTCATAGGAAAATTCCGCGGTATTAGGAATAACCGGCGCTTCGGGTGCTACTGCGCTTTTTCCTTTTGCCACTTGTTCTGTTTTCAAAACACTCCCCATATCATCATAAAAGGTTACGGTAAACTTTTCGGTTCCGTTTTGACAACCGACAAGCAATACTAAACCAAATAAAACTATGCTCATTAACTTGATAAATCTAGTCATATTAATCTCCTTAAGTTGTCTTTTTATCTTGTATAGACATTATACCTCATTTGGCTTAATATTGCAATAATAAAAGTAAAAAAGGTTTCGCGAGGAAACCTTTTTTGTTTAAATTATTTTACTTTTTGATTTAAATCCAAAACGGTTTGACGTTCGATAATCATACCGTCGACCATAATCGCCTCAACCTTTTGGTGAGGGTTGGTGATTTGGTCGATTAATTTTTCCGCCGCGCTTTTCCCAATGCTTTGTTTGTCTTGGGCAACCGTGGTTAAGGCAGGATAAATCTGCGCAGCCATTCTGATATCGTCAAATCCCATGATGGAGATATCTTCCGGAACCCTAATGCCGTGGTTGAACAAACCTTTCATTAAACCAATCGCCAAGGTATCGCTGGCGCAAAGGATAGCGGTTGGGGGTTCAGGCATTTGTTTGATAAGACTTGCCACTTTTTCCCCTTCGTCAAACAAGTATTGGCGACCGTCAAAAATAAGATCATCCGTAACAGGCAACCCATAATGTTTGCAACCTGCAAGAAACCCCGCATAACGCTCTTTTCCGGTAAAACGGTTCAAATCCCCGCGGATATAACCGATTTTTTTATGACCTTTATTAACCAAATAGGTCACCGAATCAAAGGTTGATTTGAAGTTATTGGTATAAATGGTGTTTTTGATTTTGTTTTGAAAATCGATTAAGATCATTGGCAAATTGCTTTCGATTAACCGGTTATAGTTTTCTTTGTCTAAATCAGCACTGATGACGATGACGCCGTCAACCCCTTTTTGGTAACAGTGATCCATATATGACCTAACATACGGACCGATTTTCTTGCTCATCAAAAGCATATCGTAACCGTGCATTTCAATGTGAGTTTTGATAATGCTTAATACTTCGCCAAAGAAAGGATGGGATAACCCCACACCGGATTGTTCTTCAAAAACAACACCGATGGTGAACGACCTTTTGGTAACTAGGTTCTTTCCAAAAGAATTCGGAAAATAACCGAGTTCCTTCGCTTTGGCCATAATTATCTTTTTGGTTTTGGGAGAAACATCGGGATAATCATTCAAGGCTTTGGATACCGTGGCAACCGAATAACCCGTCTCTTTGGCTAACTCTTTGATATTAACCATACTTGCCCTCCTTTAACTTGTACTGTTTGTTTTAATCCTTCTTGAGAGTTCGGACCCGCCATTATTTCGAGCGTTAATTCATTCATCAATTCTGTGTCTTCAAAATGTTCTTCTAAAGCTAGGCTTATTTCAACTGTTTTTTGACAACCCGGTTCTATCATTTCCTTCTTGAAACCACATAACTCCTTCACCGGTCTTAATTTTTGATTGTATTTTGAACTTAAATAAACTTGAACGATTTCATAAATTGGGTAATTGCTTTCGTTTTCCAACAAAACTTTTACCACTAATTGCAAGATATCAGCCGAATATTTAACTTCCATTTGCGAATATTTGATGTTGCCATAGTGAAGTCCGAAACCAAAAGGGTAAAGCGGTTCCAAATTTCCGTCCACATAACTTAAAAGTTCGGGTCGGCCGGTTTGATAACGGTTATAATAAATCGGAACCTGACCTAAAGTTTTGGGAAAAGTTTGAGTAAGTTTAGCGCTTGGATTCACTTCGCCCGTTAATACGCTTGTAATGCTGTTACCGGCTTCTACGCCTAAATGCCAACACCAAAGAATGCTTGCTGCTTTTTTGTTTAAATCGGTAATGGCGAGCGGACGACCGGAAAACACGAGGGCTATTATCGGTTTATTAAAAGTTGCCAAAGCATCAACCAATTCGTTTTGGTTAAAAGGCAAATCTAAAAATTGACGGTTATGGTTTTCCCCGCTATAGTCACGCGGTTCGCCAAGCGTAACAATAATTTTACTTACGTCTAAACTTAATTCTTTTATTTTATCATAATTAATTGAATCGTTTGGCTTAACTTCATAAAACACGGCTTTCTTAAAGGTCTTTTCTAAGCCCTCTTTTACCGATATGCATGTTTTGGGATTGCCTTTGAAAGCCCAGGCACCCAGATGAACGTCTTTATCATCTACATACGGACCGATTACCAAGATTTTTTCCTCTGTATTTGTTAATGGCAAAACACCGGAATCGTTTTTCAACAAGACAATTGCCTCATCGGCTGCTTCCTTTGCCATTTTCCTTAAGTCAGCGCCAAGCGGCTTAATTACTTTTTTAGTGTAAGGATTATCAAACAAGCCCATTTTGGCTTTAAGTTTTAACACCCTTAAAACCGCACTGTCAAGTTTTTCTTCTAAGTCAGGATTATCTTCGATAACCTTCTCCAAGAATTCTAAGTAAACTTTGCTAGCGAGGTCGATATCAATGCCTAGGCTGAGGGCTTTTAAGCTTGCTTCATATTTATCCTTGGCAACGCCGTGAGGAATCAATTGTTCGATTTGGGCCCAGTCGGAAATCAATACGCCTTCAAAACCCCATTCTTTCCGAAGTATTTCCTCAAATAAAAATCTGCTTGAGGCTATCGGTTGATCGTTAAATGTGGTGAAAGCACTCATAATTGTTAAAGCGCCGGAATCAAGAGCAGATTTGAAAGGGGGGAGATACAGATTTTTCAAACGGTGGATCGAGTAATCGGTGGTGTTGTAATCAAGTCCCGCTTCAACCGCGCCGTACCCGGTAAAATGTTTGGGACAGGAAGCCACAATTTTACCGTCAACTGCTTTTTGAATTCCCCGCACCTTGGCCTTTGCCATCTGACTCGTTAAATACGGATCTTCTCCACAGGTTTCCATGATACGTCCCCATCTTGGATCGTGCGTGATATCAACCATTGGGGCAAAGATTAAATTGATTCCGTGGCTGTATGCTTCAAGTTTAGCAAAGTGAGTATTTCGCTCGATTAAATCCAAATTCCAGGAACAACTTTCCGCTATCGGAATCGGATATATCGTTTGGAAACCGTGAATGACGTCATCGCCGATTAATAATGGGATTTTCAACTCCGATTCTTCCATGGAAATCCGCTGAAGTTCGTTGGTGTCCTGATCCAAACCGATGTTTAATAAAGCACCCACTCTTCCTTCTTTGATATCTTCGAGTCTAGCTTGATTTTTAAAGTCGAGTAAAGTCAATTGACCGATTTTTTGTTTTACGGTCATCTTTTTTAACAAAGCCAATAAATCAACCATATATCATTCACCTGCAATTCCAGTTCTTTCAACGCTTTCCACGAAGTAGCGTTGGAGCGAAAAGTAAATAATCAACAAAGGCAAGATGGAAAGGAGCGTGCCGGCCATGCGGATGCCTTGGTAAAGCACGGCTCCGACTCCTCCGTGGGTAATGCTGAAGATGGCGTTTTGATATCTCTCAAGCATTACCGGCAAAGTTGCCCAGTAGTCTTTGCCCGGTTGGGCCAAATACAGTGCGGCAGTGGAAGCATCGTTCCAATACCACACAAAACTGAAAAGAAAAACGGTAATAATGCCCGGAATAACCAAAGGCAAAGCCACCTTGATAAAAATGGTTACGGTTGAGGCCCCGTCCATTTTGGCCGATTCTTCGAGTTGAATTGGTATTAAGTTGAACATGCTGTAGAGAACCAATATATAAATTGCCGAATAAAGCCCTTGGCCAAAAGTCGAAGGCAAAATATAGGTAAATAGCGATCCCACGATATCCAATCGATAATACCAGGTATATTGAGGAATGTTGATTAACTGTTTCGGAATGATAAAAGTAATCAACATAATTGCGAATAGAAACTTTTTGCCGGGAAAGCGAAAGCGCGAAAAACCGTATGCACATAAAGCACCGACCGCTGTATTGATTACAGAAGGCACCAAAGCCACAATAATCGATTTATACAAAGCTTTCCAATACGATAGTTCTTGGATGGCGGTAGTAAAATTGGCAAAAACCAGTTCCCTCGGAATCCATTTAATCGATGTATCGACTAAATCTTCCGGACCTTTCAAACTTGTTATCATCATGAACAACAAAGGATAGATATATAAAAACCCAAATATTATCAAAAGCGCATAAACTACGATTTTAAAGATTAATCCTTTGTAATAGTTCATGCCAAACAAAACTTTCTTTATTTGTTGTTTGGCTTTGACAAGACGATTTAACAGGTTTTCCACTTACTTCACCTCCTCGACTTTCTTTCTTTTAGGAACAAGAAGTATATACCTATTTGTAGGAAAATCAATACTAGATAGATGATTCCCAAGGCACAGCCATAACCGTAACCTCTCCTGCCCATTTCAAAGGATTGGGCGCGGATATAACTTAGTATCGTATGCTCGCCCGGCCTTGTCGGCATATCGAAGAACGACAGCGAAACAATGGTATATACGACATTTAACAGAATAAAGGGTTTAATACTCGGTAAAGTGATTTTCCAGAATGTTTGCCAAGGCGAAGCTCCGTCGATAGAAGCTGCTTCGTAGATTGCCTTGTCAAGACGCTGCAATCCCGCTAAGAAGATGAGGATTTGAATTCCGGAAAACCACAGAACGATAATCAATTTTTCAAACAAAAGCGAAACCGGACGAGCGATAAATGTTGGCAAGTATTCGTTCATGAAATGGACGAAGGAACTGTTGGCAAGCATTGGGATGCTTGTTGCGCCTTGGCCCATCAATTCGCTGATGACCGGACCCGTGGATATAACCACTGGCAAGAAGAAGATTACCCGCCAAAAACCGCGAAGTTTGATTTTTTGGTTTAAAAGCATGGCTAAAAGCAAAGCGGCGGTAATCGAAAAAGGAACGTCAATAATGATTTCCGCCAAGTAATCAACCAAGATTAACGGAAAAACCGTATCTTCGAAAAAGGCGTAGCGAAAGTTATCAAACCAAATCCATTCTAATTTGATGTCCCCCGCATAAAACGTTGCGTGGTTGAACGAATAAAAGATGGCTTGCATCAAAGGAAAAACCGTAAACACGATTAAACCGATTAACCATAAACCAATAAAGAGATAACCGTTAAGCCACTCCCGGTGTTTTCTTTTTAGTTTAAACTTTTGCATCATTCTTTCACCTCCTTGGCTAAAACTTCAAAAGCATTTGGAGGTGTTGTTAAATAAGTGTTTTCCGTATAATTGATTCTTAGTTTTAATTGGTTGGTATATTCGATTTCCACAATTCCCGGACTTACCACGTTTCTTCTAACAATGCTAGAGTCGCCAATTAATTGATAAACCAGCAGATATGTCGAATATAATTCAATTATCGTACCTTTCCAATCCGAATAACGGGTGGAGAACAAGGAATTGCTGTTGGTGTATTTTAAATCACGGGCAGGAGAATTTGTTATTGTAAACGACGGATATGCCCCATAATCCAATAACCTTAATGTTTGATCTTCCAAATTGGCATAAAAGTTTATGCTGGTGGCATAGTAGTCAACATAACCTTTCAAAATGTACGGAATCAAAGGAACCGTGTCCGTATAAAGACTATAGTGATTGCTATACAAACTCATACCAAAATAACTGCTTAAATAAGGCCATAAATAACTGTTTGGAACATATAACCCAATCCGTAAATCTTTGCTTAAAGCATTCATCATTTCGATATAGGCATTGGCGCTGTCCAAGCGGGAATTGATCTCGCCATTTAAATAGGTTGAATAAAGTCTTGTTCCAATACCGTCAATCGCGAGGTTATTGATTTTTAGTTTTTGGTACTTTTTCAGGTTACTCTTGGCAATCTCTTTGGACGCAGTTGGATAAAGCAGCGAATAATTTTGATATAGTTCTGCTTCATCGTCGACATAATTCATTTTCAATCTTTGAATGGTTCTTGCAACATCGGTTCTGCTTGATGCGATACCTTTATCATAAGCAACCTGATAGTCGTTGTATAAATATACATGACTACCGTAATCGGTCAGAAACCCTTTAAATTCGGATTTCGAACCGACTTTTTTGTTGAATTTAATTTGATATGGCGTCGCCCCACTTAATCCTTTCTTGTTCCACCCCTTTAGAACCATTAAGATATTATCAATTTCATTTTCTTTTAGTTCGTTTAAAATGGTTTTCAATGCGTCAAGCGAAGTCAATGTAATGTTTTTGGTGCCGATTAAGGCTGGGACCGTTTCCGACATAATAACATCAAGCATTACCGAATAGTTTCCGTTTGAAGTTTTTTTCAACTGATTATTCGCCACCAAATAATTTTGATAAACCCGGGCAACACCGACGTAATCGGAATCATTTTCTTCCAACAACCAATAGTTTGCCGAAATATCCCCACAGGAACGGTACTTTTCCACCGTGCTGTTGACGCCGTAAAGGAGGAATTTGTTTCGCATGATGAAGCGCGGAGTCAAGAAATTGTAATTAATGTTAAGTGTCCCTTTTAAAGAAACAAACAGTTCCGCTTGCTCAGATCCCTTTTCCAAAATCGTAAGCAATCCGTGTTGATTAACTCCGTTAATTAAACCGTAAATCGGAGCCGATAACGTTTTTTCCGGGTTTAAGGAAATATTCTTTATGGCGGAACCAGTTCCTAAATCAGCGCCAAAATAACGCAAAGCAATTTGGCTGGTTTGGGATACCTCTCCGTAACGGATTAACGCCCCGCTACCGTCGGGGATAACCATATATCCCGGTTCTTCCGTTCCTTTGGTTGCCCCAAAAGCCGGAAGCAAATGCAAAGTCGACAATAGATGGATGTTTTCCGTTATCTCGGAATCGGGAACCCTTACAACAAGACCGTTATCATGCAAATCGATATATACTTTTAAAGTGATCTGGTATCTTTTGACATTGATGTCAAGTTTTACCCCGGTTGAGGTAATTGTTGAGTTTACCTCAGCATCGTAAGTATTGGGTTCGATAATATATAGGTCGGAATCATTATTGATTCGTGCTTGGTTGATGAAACAATACTGCGTATCGCCGTACGATTCGTTGGTTGTGTTGTAGAAGAAATATCCTATACCAACGGTGCTGGAAAGAAACGAAGCGTGATAAGGCGACGATACATCGTTTTTATCAATTTCATCCAAGCCGCTGCTCCAAACATAACCGCTTTCTTTGTTTTTTAGTTTGACAATATTTAACCGATCGTTGAAATACATTAAAAAGCGGTCATTTTCATGAATCAATTGGTCGAGGTTTCCTTTCTCATCCATTGTTTCAATTAACTTTACCCCTTTTTTAGGATTGACCGTTAAATCATCGACTTTGGTGTAACGGCTGGAAGTATAATAACCGGAATCGTAATCGCTGGAATTGAGGGCTTTTACAATTGTTTGGTTGGCGCTAAAGGCGTTAACGGTTAAAAGAACCGTCAAAGACAAAAAACTAAACCCTAAAACAATTAATACCAGTTTCTTTCTTTTAGCCATTGCTTAACACCTCGATTACCACTTCTTTGACAAAGTTTACCACTTGCGCCCCCAACATATAAAGCAAAAATCCAAATGCAACAAACAGTATCATTGTAATTAAAGTTATGAGGATATTTTTGTGGTTTTCTCGGAAACTCAGTTCCTGAACTTCTTTAATCATGATATATATCAATAAGAACGACCACGACCAAAGAAATACTTTTAAGGCTTGATAAATAAACTGTTCGTTTAAAGTCAAAATGTTCGAAAGGATAATGATAAAAGGATAAAACAAAATAATTGGCGCAAAAGAGCAAATCGTTGCGATGTATACGTCTTTGAATCTTCCGCACCCTTCGGTAATCGAACTGATCAAATAGTTGCAGATTACCCCAAGGAAAATCGGCATGACCGACAAGAAGAGGATTTTCACAATCGAAATGGTTTCGACGTCTTGAGGATTAAAGATAAATCCGGTATAAACATTGCCTAATACCATTTCAATATAGAAGATGAAGTAAAGTATTGTCGCAGCCAAAACAGACATTTTCTGATGCTTTTTGACTTCATAAAAGCCGTTAATCGGATGCTTAATGAATGTTCCGATATATAACACTCCATCAATAATTTTGACTTTTTTTGCTTTTTCGATTAATTGATGCCATTTTGTTGATACGTAGGCCAATAAAGCGGTTTTTCTTCCAATAAACAAAAACAAAGCTACGGCCAAAATACCGATAAAGATATATGTTCCGTAAGTCATAATCCAATTATTGCGTATTTCCCAAAACGCTTCGGAATACCCAACTGTATTTCCCGCCAAACGGAAATGGTATAAGGCCTCTTCGTACTTGGATTCCCGCAAATATGCATTTCCAAGTCCGTTATGGGCAAGGTCAAACATATTGTTGCGTTGCAAGACTTGTTCCCACGGAACTCTGCTTTCGCTGTACAAACCTTCTTGATAATAGTAAATCGAGGTATGAACCAAATCGGCAAACTCTGTCGGTTCAAACACCTGAAGATAGTCTTGTTGGTTTAAATGGTCGATGGCATATATCCGAAAGTTTTCGTCCACAACAAGCGACCTTGGATTGGCAAACAGACCGATATATTTGCCCGTTGGGTCTTTTCCCCCAAAAGCAAACAAAAGATTTCCTTCCGAATCGTATTCGTATATATATCCGTTTTCGGAGATTGTATAAATATTACCGATTTTTCCGACAAAACAGTCGTTGAAATCGTTTTGGTCAGACATCGTATCCGGGAACAAATTGTTTCCTGCAATATTCAATTTCTTTAAAGCATTACCGCTTAACCCTCGAGTAACGGTGTTGATAAGTCCGTCTTGGTTGATTGCCAAATTGGTCGGGGCAATCGGAGAACGAACCATTTTGGCTTTTTGGGCTTTGGTGGAAAACATAAATCTTATTACATAAGAGAAACTTGGCGTAATGTAGTTTGACCCGAAATAACCCAAAAATGCCCCTTCGCTGGTGATTTGGACAAGTCCGTTTGCGTTCCCTGCATCCACAATATACATGGTTCCCACGTCGTCAACCACAATCTTCGAGGGCCGAAAGATTGTTTGGGTGCCAAACAACGGATGATCCGGTTTTCCGAACTCTTGCAAGAGGCTTCCGGAGGAATCAAATATAAAGACCTTTTGGGCATCATAATCAGCTGCATATACCAATCCGTCACCGGTAGCAAATACGCCTTCCGGTTTCTGAAGAATACCTTCGCCAATTTGGTAAGCATTTTTTAAAGTTTTATCAAATACCAGGATTCGTTTGTTTCCCGTATCAGCTAAATAAAACAATTTGTTTTGTGGTTCGTAATATATATCTTCCGCTTTGGAAAAGCCGTTTGTATCACTGTTTGTGACATTGATGGTATAGATAATTCGGTTCGGCAAATACGCATCCTGGGTAGGGACGATTTCGCCTTGGTTATTTGTTGTCCAGGTGCGGTAGGCAACCCCATTGTCCGAAGCATTTGTTTGAAGCGGAATTGACAAAAAGAAACAAGTAAAGAGAATAATCAATATTTTCTTCATCGGCATCACCTATTTGATTCCCGAATGAGCCATTGTGTCCATGACTTTGCTTTGGACAATGATGAAGAAAACCAGATTAGGCAAAAACATTAGCAGAGCTGCCGCCGCAGCCATTCCCTGCCCGGCCACCGTGGAATTGGTTGCCAAGGTGGACAAATAGAAAGCAAGCGTGCGTTTGGATTCGCTCGTCACAAATATGCTGGAGGTTTCGACATTGTTCCAAAATGTTTGGAAAGCCAAAATTCCTACCGTGGCTAAAGCAGGTTTGATTAATGGAATAATCACCCGCAAATAAACCTGAAAGTCGCTAGCGCCGTCAAGTTTAGCTGCTTCGAGAAGTTCTTGTGGAACTTGGTCGATAAATTGCTTAACCAAGAATAAACCCACCGGAAAAGCAAGGAGCGGCAAAATATGGGCAAACATCGTGTTGGTAATGCCGGTTGTCGCAATCGTCAAATACCTTGGAATAATTACTGCAACCGGAACAAACATCAAAGCCATTTGATTGATTTTAAAGAGCGGCTCTTTGAGTTTGAATTTTAATTTGCTTAAAGCATAACCCGATATCGAAGTTATAAAGATGGTCGCAATTATACCGACGGCTGTAACCATAATACTGTTGAAAAGATAGCGGCTAAACGGAATGCCGGATGCTGAAGTTTCGCGGAATAGATTTACAAAATTGTCCAAAGTAGGATTTTTCGCATAAAACTTTGGCGGCCACTCAAACAATTCGTTCATCGGCTTTAAAGCATGAGCGAAAATAAAGAGAATCGGCAAGACCATAATCAAAGCAAGCGGAATCAAAATTAAATAGAATTTGACTTGACTCTTATCGAAACGGTCGGGATTGATTTTTGTGCCTCGATATGACATATATCTACCCTCCTTAATCGCGGGTACCGAATAAGCGATAACTTATCCGTGATACTAACATTACTAATAGAAGCAAGATAACCGAAACCGCCGCGGCATACCCCATTTCATATTGAATAAAACCGAAATCCTCAATATGGTTATAAATCAACTGCCCGGCATATTGAGGGGTTGGGTTGGAACCTGTAAGTTGAACGCCGATTGCGCCGGCACTAAAAGTTGAAACAACCGCCATGACGGCCCCGAAAAGCATCTGAGGTTTCATCATGGGAATCGTTATATAAATAATTTCTTGGAAACGGTTTTTGAGTCCGTCAATATAAGCAGCTTCATAAAGTTCGGAATTGATGTTCAAAACCCCAGAAAGCATTCCTAGGAATCCTACTCCCAAGCTTCCCCAAAGCGATACAACAATCATGATTCCCAAAATATACTGAGGAGATTGCAGCCATTGAATCGGCTCGTTGATTAAACCCAAGTTAAGAAGCGTGTTATTCAAATAACCTGCTTCGTTCCCTGAGAATATTACCCGCCAAAGGACTGCCATGGCAATACCCATGGTCATTGACGGCGTGTAAAGAATAATAGCCAAAACCGTTCTCGGCCGGTGCGGAATCTGAGCCAAACACCAGGCAAGGAAAAACGACAAAATATATCCCCCGGGTCCGACAATCAAGGCAAACTTGATGGTGTTGGGCAGTACTTGTTGCATAAATACTTTGTCTCGGGTAAACAGATATATATAATTTTTAAACAAAACAAATTTAGGAAAATTGACGCTGTCAAATTGTGTTAACGAAAGCAATATCGCCATTAATATCGGAACAATGATAAAAACGGTAAAAAGCAATATATACGGCAAAAGGAAAAGAAAAGCATTTCTTTTTTCAATTTGATAGACATTTAATCTTGGCTTTTTATCTGCGTTTTCCATGGCTACTCCTTTTGCTTCAACCATTCATCGATATTGTAAATGGTTGGAACAAGATAATCCTTTACCTTTTTGCCATTTTTCATATAACCGAACTCTTCCATCTTCCGGGCAATTTCCCGGTTAGCCTCAATCACCGCATCACTCAAAGCAATTCGCGGATTGGCTCCGTTAAAGACAATTTTACTAAAGGCATCGCTGATGGAACGTTCGACCATGTAAGCAGCCGGAATCCGCGATGCTTCCACCGCCCACTCCCATTGAGCTTCGATAACCTCTTTGTGTGCTTGTTTAATCGGTAGATTTCTAAACGCTTCATTATTGGCGCTAAACCACATGTACTCTTCGCCATACATGCTTTGCAAAGCAACGATGAACTCGGTTTGTACTTCGGTGGACATCCACCATTTAACGAATTCAAAAGCCTGCTGTTGCTTTTTGCTTTGTTTAAACATCGTGATGCCCTGGCTTCCGGCGGGTGCATAGCGCAAGATTTCGCCGTTATCCGTTTCAACACCCGGATGAAGAGCCAAATCCCAGTTCCCTTGTATTTCCGGTGCGGCCACCAAGAGTTGCAAATAAGTTGCCGAGTTGGCGATCCCAATCGGAAGCGTTCCGTATCGGAAAGAATTATAAAAGTTGGTTACTTCTTGAGGAATGTTATATATAATGAATAAATTCGTCATGAACTTCAAAGCGGTAATGTTAGTTTCGCTGTCAAGGGTTGTGGACATGCCGTCTTCCGCATACAAATTTTCACCGAATTGATACAAGAACGGAAGCGTAGCCACGAACGGCTTCAAACCGGTGAATGAAGACAGCGGTTCATAAAAGTTTAAACCCAGTCGCTGAAGCTGTGGAAGAATTCCGACTACGTCGTCCCAAGTGGATGGTACTTTTATTCCTTGGTCGGTTATTAAGTCCTTTCGGTAGAAAAGCACCCAGAAATCTTGGGTTTCCGGAATACCGTATACTCCCTTGTCATAGACATACGGTATGATGGCGCCTTTGGTCATGGTGGACACCATTTCATCGAAACCGTCAAAGGCTCGCAAATCCACGGTCATGCCGCGGATGGCAAGATCGTACGGTATCCAGTTGCTTATTCCCATCGCCACATCCGGCAAATCGTTGGAAGCATTTGCTAAAACTAATTTATTTTCGTCAGGCATGATGGAAAACTTAACCTTCAACCCTGCATCATCCACCATCTTTTGCATGATTTCGATATACTGTCTGCTGCGTCTTACCCAAACTTCGATTTCGTCGTCTTCAACCTTTGTGACTGCGTACTCTTCATTGAAGAAGGATAGGAAAAACCGTTTAATGCCTTCCCAAATACGGACGAAAATATTGGCTCTAGGACGCGGAAGTTTGGCTCCTTGCCCTAACAGATATATTTTTTCCAGTCCCAAAGGGTTTTGGTAAAACTTGAGCATGGTGTTACCCAAATACTCGGCTACCGATGCTTCGCCATCGGTAAATTGAGTTAAGCGGTTAGGCAGTTGATTTGGTTCTTCAGCCAGCTTTTTTAACTTCTTGGTTGCCATTTTAAGAAGCGAAAATTCGCTTGAACCGTTTTTCTTATCAGAGAAAGTATTTCCGTATTCGATGATATTTTGAATTTCATCGCTCCAAGTGATTAAATCGCTTTCGATATTAGGCAAATACTTGGTTATAACCCAATCGCGGTATTGGTCGGCTTTTCCGCCCGTCAACCGTTTTATTTCTAGCGATAAATTTTGCATCTCTTTCGTGATGCGTGCGATTTCCTCAATGATGAAGCGATACGGTTCCAAACTGCAAACCAAAGTCAAAGTGTTTTTGCCTTCGGTTAAATAGAAATAAAATTCTTCTTCATCGTTATGCAACACCTCGTTTTTCCACCTTTTGGTGTACATAAACGGATAATTCAAAAGTTCTTTGAAAGGCATTTCGCCATTAACCAAAATACTTCTAAACGTTGGCATATCGAGCATGCCGTATTGGATATACTTAAAACCGATATTGTATAAGCCGGTTTTCGGAACTTCGATTTCCCAAGTTATGGCTTGTCCGCCTTTGTTCCAAGCATCATGGGCAACCACATTCAATAAACGTTTTGTCGTATGATAGTTTGGAGCTGCGCTTGGATCGCGTTCCGAGGCGATGCGAATCGCAACATCGTTTTTAAGCGAAATATATTCCGGTTCAAAAGTAATTAATTGATCAAACTTTGGCGTATCTTTAGGGATGCTTGCCAAATATTCTTGATAATTCAAAAGTTGTTTTTTCCCGGTTAAGGTGATTTTACCAAATTGCATCTTGCCGGTATTAAGACCTAAAGTGATTTTGTTTAAGCCTTTTTTAAAGTAACACGCTAAGGTACCTTGATGCAAACGGCTTCCGTCATAAATCATTCCGTATCCATCAGAGTAGCGATACCATTTATCGGTTTTTTTCGAGGAAGGAACAATTTCGTTTTGATAACGGTCTTTTTTGAATTCATTGGTGGTCGGCTTCCAATTGCCCCGAAAAGCGATTTGACGGGCTTCATAATACTGATACTCGTCATTTATCAGTAAAAAACCTTCCGAGTCCCCGGTTTGAAAGGAAGCAAAATAGTAATCGATATATATGTTGTACAATCCCGCAGTCGGAATATCGAGGATTAAATCTGCGGATTGTTTGTTTTCCAATTCCAAAACAGATGTTTCATAAGATAAAAGCGGTTCTTTTAAAAGAGAGGTGTCGGACAGGATATCCGGAATCGAATATTTCAAAACATCGATATTAGCCCAAGCGGATTCATACGTGTTTAAAAAACTTGAATAGTTGCTTTCGCCTTCATTATTCAAGAGATTATTTGGTGTGTTTTTAGGGATGTTGTTTTCTGCTTCCGCATACGGATGGTATTGGGAAGAAAAAAATAACACCGTACTTAAAGAAAAAAACGTTATTAGGAGTAAAAATAATGACTTTTTCATATTCACCTCTAATAGAAGAGGAGGGCGGCTTGATTAGTCCGCCCCCACTTTAATTTAATTCAAGCCCAAATCTTGATAAGCTTGTTGTACCTGTCGATTGAGTTCGGCGCTCCAAATTGAGGCAAGTTGTTCGGCTTCCATGCTCCAGAATCCTTGCGTATCCGCATTCTCATAAACCCAGGTCCAGAAAGCATTATAGCCCGGTAACCATTTATCGCAATCAGGAACTCCATCATGGATTAAATCGATAATTGCTTTTAATCCGTAATATGGGGAAGCATCTAGATCGTCTTTGATTTGTTGCCATACTTCAGGATAATCGGCAACCGGATACATTGTAACGGTTTGGTCGAGATCTTTCATGATTTGCAACCGTGCGTTCCAACCGTCGCGACCAAAGGACATCCATTTTACGAGTTCATATGCTTCTTCAGGGAATTTGGTTTTACTGGAGACGCACATATAGTCAAGGATGATTGGCATTTTTTGTCCTTGAGTCCCTCCTGGGAAAGGATAGAATTGGACATCGATATTGCGGGAGGCAAAGTCTTTCATGACAGTAACTGCTTGCCACGAACCTTCGATACCGAACAGAACTCTACCTTCGCCGAAAGGATAAGCGGAAGGATTGCCGAATTCAATTTGTTTTTCTTCTTCGGACAATTGTTCAATCCAACGGTTGGCAAAGAAGAGATCGGTCTCTTTACGGTATTTAATCCAAAGCGGATTTTCGTAATTGAAGCTTGTGCCGTTCCAAGTGTCATACCCCAAAGATGTATCGTCTTGAGGAGGCATGATTTGTTCGAAACCAAGCGTTCCGACACCGCCGTTTGGCGCAAACCCGTTAATACCATAAATGGTTTGACCGCCTAACTGAGTATTTGCATGAGTAGAAACGATATTTTTAAATTCTTCATAAGTCCAGTTGACCCCAGGGTCGCCGGTCAATTGGCGCAGAAGCGTTAAATTGACAAGCATTCCTTTGACGAATTGATAAGAAGGGACAGCTAAACGTTTGCCATTGTAAATGCCAGTTTGGGCAATCTTTTCGTAGACCAGTTGAGTATCGGGGTCTTTGTTCCAATAACTGGATACATCCCGAGCAATTCCCGCCGCAATCACATTTGGCACATTATCTGTTACAAAGACATCGGGAAGCGTTCCCGCTTGACTTGCTTTGATTAAGTTTTCCGTAAAGACATTACCGGTACCGGTAATCGTTGTATCACGCAAAACTTTAATATGAGGATATTTGGCCATAAAGGCATCAATCATGGCTTGTTCCAATGTGGCATCGCCCCAAGAGGCGAAGGTGAGGGTAGTTTTCTTTTGTTCGTCGCCCCCATTGTTACCGTTACCACACCCGACAAGCGCAAAACACGCTAACAGCGTTAAAACAAATAAGATATACCTTTTCATTTTAACCTCCTTTACCGACTAAGAGATAATGAATGTTCCGGATGGAGCGGATAAATCAGAATCAAGAGTATTGACGCCGTCGCCGATTGCTTGGAGTTTGGCATAATAGCTTCCTGCAGGCAAGTCTAATTCGGTTAATGGAATTAACCCGCCATTAACTACTGTAATAACTTTAACTTCGGTATCTTCAGTGTTATAGATATATGCTTTAAACAATTCTCCCGCTGTTGCGGCCCAAGCAGTATATAAATTGGTTTCTTCTATAATTTCTGCAACAAATCCAACCGGTGTAGCTAGTTTTTTAGGTTCTCCGGGTTCATTGGACGGAACAATGAAGTTGGCACTAGGAGCTGATAAATCGGAATCAAGATAATTTACTCCATCGCCGATTGCTTGGAGTTTGGCATAATATGTTCCGCCAGGCAAACCAAGTTCTTCAAACGGCGTATTTTGGCCGTTGGTTACCGTTAAAGTTTTTACTTCTTCGTTTTGTTCATTGTAAATGTATAGCTTATAACCTACCGCATTTTCAACATGAGCCCATGCAGTATATAAATTTGTATCGCCCATATTGTTTGCCACAAGACCTACGGGAGTTGGAAGCTTTTCCGGTTCCTCTTCAACCCACGGGGTTGCTTTGAGGGCACTGATTTGCACAATGCAGTCTCCAATATTCGTATTTTCGCTTTCAACACCAAATTGAATTGACACAGGGAATTGGGCTAAAGCTTCAACAGTTACTTTGACTTTGATTTCGTTTAAGCCTTCAACGATATCTATGACATTATTGTTAACGGTAATTTTTCCCGCTTTATTGGAATTTAGTTCAAAAGTCAAGGCGAAAGTTCCGCCATTTTCTAACGGCAAACTGTAGTAGAATACTTGTGCAGCAAACCAACAGCTTCCTGCAGGTTGGGTAATCGTAAGGTTCAATGTAGCGTTGTCGATTGTGTAAATAACAGTACTTGGTGTGCCAATCCAGCCACCCAAGTCATTCCAAATCACAAATTTGTTCGGATTGGTTTTGGCATCTGCTTCTTCAGCAATCCCGCTTTCTAGATATAGGGATTCCGCAGTGATGGTTCCTAATATATTGTCCGGATCCGCATATACAGGTTCTTCTCCTTCTTCGTCTTTTTCAATTTTAACTTCCAAAATGGATAAAACAATATCTCCAACCGGACCGTCGTTTGCAGTTCCGAAAGTTATTCCGAAAGTAAAAGCTTGTTTAGCGCCAACTGTAATCGGAATTTCCAAATTATTTTCACCTTCAACTAGCGGTACATCAACTCCGGCAATTGAAATTTTTCCTGCTTTGTCGGATGTGATTTTGATATTAACAACAAAGCTTCCGCCTTCTTCAAACGGTAAAGTGGTGTAGAACACTTGATTGGCCCAGAAGGTAGGGTTTTCGTTTTGTTTTACATCAATAGTTAAAACGCCGTCAACATATGTATAGTTCAAAGTTGTTACAGGTCCGATTCCCCAAGATGCATCCGAAATATTCCAAATGTGCCATTTATTTGGATTCTTTTTGGAATTTTCTTCGCTTCCGATACCGGTTGCATCATATGCTACCTCATCGCTTGGAGTACCGAAAAGATTGTCCGGATCCGCAAACTCTCTTGGTGGCAATACTTTAACCAAAACACTTGCGCTTGCTTCGTTTCCGGCTGTATCTTTAACTGTGTAAATCAAAGTGTATTCGCCTTCGGTTGTCAATAGACCGTTTTCGTCAACCGGAATTTCGTCACCGCTTACTTCCAATTTGTCGGTTATGTCTTTGTCGAAATCGTCAAAAGCGGTAACTGGAACATTTAATTCCTCGCCCACGTAAGCAGAATGTTCGGTTGGAGCGGTTATGGTTGGCGGAGTCGTGTCTTCGCCGAGCGAATCAACTTCTTCCATTACGATATTGTCTAGGAAGCAAGTTGTAAGAATCGCCTCTTCTTTCATTTTTCCGAATTCTAAGAGTAGCGAAATCTTGCTCATATCGGCTCCTTCATTCGTTGAAGGTTGGAAACGGAATGAATAACTTTGCATGGTTGTATCTAAGTAGAAAAAACGTTCAATCGGATCAACAGAATAGAACCAAGGAGCTTGGTCAATTAATTGACCGATTTGAATGTGCATCCACCTAGGTACATTGGCTCTGGCTTCAAAACGGACTTCATAGAATTTATCCGGATCCAATTGCAAATCGTTGTAATCGATCCGTGGCGAAGCTTGCGCAGCTGCAATGTTGGTGATGTTAATGAATAATTCTTCATTTTCCACTCCGAAGGTACCGGTTCCGTTTTCAAATTGCGATAATATAAACGGATCGGTATAGCCAGACGAGAAATCGCCGTTGAAAATCATGTTGTCCGAAGGTCCGTCTGGTTTTTTAAAGATAACCTTAAGCATGGCATATTCTTGGGTTAAAACGACGCCGTTGATTTCCAATTCATAACGAACGGAGTATTCGCCCGACTGGATTAGTACCCCATTTTCGTCCATTGGCGCTGCCGTATAGTACTTAACTTTGTTGGTTACGTCTTTACCATACTTGTCGGTAGCCGTTATCCCGGCCATAAAATCAAAGACATCTCCGGTATAGGCAGTCATTTGTGGATTGACGCCTTTAATTTCCGGTTCGAGTGTTTCCCGTTTTTCGCAACTAAAAAGCGAGAAAAGGACCACTAGAGATAATACAACAAATAAAGATTTAATAAATTTTTTACCCATAAATCCTCCTTTATTTTTTAAATTTGTTGTCCTAGTGTTACTTTGATGTGCGAATAAACACCGTTTCGCACATCGATGGCATCTTGGCCTTTTAGGCTCGAGGATGCAATTTCTTTCACCATTTGATTATTTACTAACTCGTATTTCAATACCTTGACCCGTTCATCAAAAGTTGAAAGATTACCTGAATTAAGATATATAATGTCGATGGAACCCAAAAATTTGGCTTTCAGAATTCCATCTTGGAAGAAAGAGGAAGGAACAAGCGGTTTTAAAGTAAGTACCAGTTCGCTGTCCTCAACCGTAAATGGGGTTTGCCCAAACATCATGTGGAACCACATGCTCACCACTTCTGCATTACACCCGCTAAGCCTTGCCACAAATCCTGTGCCATGCGTTTCGGGATCTGGATTGTTGGTCGTGGCGATAAATGAGACATTTTCATATATACTGCGTCCGTAGCGATACGGATCCATAAAAGGGGGCATTGAGGTTTTGATATCTTCGTAAAAAGCTTCGTATTGACCGCTTCTTAGAAGGCCGTAAAGATATTTAAAACTCATGTGAACGAAATTGGATTCGCGTTCCAGCCAGCCTTTGGTAAAGGCGCGAATGCGTCCGATTTCCAGNNGAATAGATGAGCTATTTTCAGGAATCTTGCAGGTGCTTCCAAAAACGGCGGAAGCGCTCTTAAACCGTAATCCCAGATTTCCGCTTTTTGCAGACCATAAGGTGTTCGTCCTTTTTTGGAACTGAATTTTGTCGGATAATGGATTAAATATGTGGGGATAATCTCATATTGGTTTATAAGCTTTTCCAAATGAAGCACAATGAAGTTTTTCATCTTTTCGAAATATGACATCAACTTTGACAGGGCACACTCAATTACTTTTCCGGTTAAGAAATATTTGGTTCGCCTGCGATAATCCTCAAGCGCATCAAGCCTTACTTCCCAAAAACCGAGTTCCGTTAATTTCGCGTTTTCCCAAAGGTTTAACCCTTCCCAAATTATTTCCATTAAGTTCCAGAGTTCTTGGTTTAGGGTTATTTCTTTTTGCTTAAATTCTTTTGCAACATTCTCCAAAAAGGCCATTATGCGAAGCAATTCAATGGTTTCCGAAACTCCCGAGCCCAGTAAACCGGGCAATCCGTTCATGGCATCGTTCCATCCTGGTTTATTGGCTTCCATCATGATTCCTGTCTCTTATACACATCT
>LSQX01355930.1_pt1 | contig 36468 bp, 27 predicted proteins | sample 654561 | NCBI WGS metagenome assembly LSQX01 (sample SAMN04489861, study PRJNA283612) | anaerobic digester metagenome | isolation source: 4 biogas reactors fed with cattle manure at either 37C or 55C with and... | place: Denmark: Kongens Lyngby | collected 2014 | reverse complement strand
GGCGGCACGAACTCATACACGCACATCACCGCCGCTGAGGTCTACGCGATGATGGGCGGAGAGAACCTGTGGCTGGAGATCCGCGACTTCAACAACCGCGAGTGGGTGCGCGAGGCGGTGGAGCGGCTTGGCTCGGAGCGGCTGATCGTCGGCACCGACTGGATCTCGCGCGCGCTGCCGCCCTTCCCGCCCTACGGCATCCTCTTTCCGTTCGAGAGCGCGGATGAGAACCCTTACCCCTGCACGGTGGCGAGTCTGGAGGGCTTCCTGCGCGAGTCCGGCTGCGATGAGGACGCCATCGCCAACATCGCCGCGCGGAATTCAGTCGCCCTGTTCGGGCTGGAGGGAAGGGTGTAGGTGTTTAGTGGCCAGCCTGCAAATTAGCGACACAGGCAGCGCAGGGACGGGAGGCCGATGATGACAAACCAGTGGGTATTGCTCGGCCCTGCGCTCATGGGGCTGCTTCTGCTATGCGTCGCTGCCTGCGCGCCGATGCGCGAGATCAGGGCGGGTGAGTAGCCCGAGGATGCGCGTTACTGTGGTCGCGGTTGGCTCGCGCGGGGATGTGCAGCCTTACGTGGCGCTGGGTGAGGGTCTCGCGCAGGCGGGCTACCACGTCCGCATCGGCACCCACGAGCCGTTCGCGCGACTGTTGGAGGGTAGGGGGCTTGAGTTCCAGCGCGTGGGTGACGATCCGGCGGAGATCTTCGCCGACCCGCGCATCCACTCCGTGCTGAGTTCGGGAACCGACACGCTCAGGTTCATCCGCGAGTTCCGCGCACTGCTCGATCCGGTGGGGCGCCGCCTGATGGAGGACGCGGTGACTGCCTGCGAGGACAGCGACGCGGTGGTGCTCTCGAGCGCGGGCATCATCCCCGGCTTCCATCAGGTTGCAGAGGCGCTGGGTGTGCGCTACTGCTCGGGGCTGCTGCAGCCGCTGCAGCCGACGCGCGCCTTCGCCAGCCCGTTCGTGCCGCCCCTGCCGCGCTGGCTACCCGCGAAAGGGCTGGGCAATCTCGCGACGCACTACCTCTTCCTGCGCACATTCGGTTGGTTTTTCCGGCACGGCATCCCGATGCTGCGCGAGGAGCATGGCCTGCCGCCGCTTTCGCATCTGCAGATCATCCGGGGAGAGCGCGAGGCGGATGCACCGCTGCTCTTCGGCATCAGCCCCTCGGTGCTCCCGCGGCCGAATGACTGGCCCGAGAGGGCGCAGATGACCGGCTACTGGTTCCTTGACGCGCACGAGGACTGGCAGCCGCCTGATGAGTTGCGCGACTTCCTCGACGCAGGGTCGCCGCCGGTCTACATCGGCTTCGGCAGCATGGTAACGCACGATCCGGAGGCCGAGACGGCAATTGTGGTGGAGGCGCTGCAGAGGACGGGCCAGCGCGGCATCCTGCTCACCGGCGCGGGCGCGTTCGTGGAGGAGGGCCTGCCGGACGAGGTGCTGGCGCTGCATTCAGCGCCGCATGACTGGCTCTTCCCGCACATGTCCGCGGTGGTCCATCACGGCGGCGCAGGCACCACCTCGGCGGGACTGCGCTCCGGCGTCCCGTCCATCGTGGTCCCGTTCTTCGCCGACCAGCCCTTCTGGGCGCGGACGGTGCATGAGCTTGGCGTGGGCCCGCGCCCGATCCCGCACACGCGCCTGACCGCCGATCGGCTTGCCGCGGCCATCGAGCAGGCGGTGGGCGACGAGGCGATGCGGGAGCGCGCGGCGTCGCTGGGTGAGCGCATCCGCGCGGAGGATGGCGTCGGCCGCGCGGTAGAGATCATCCGGGGGCACTTCGGGGAGGCGTAAACGGCGGGCGGGCAGGGAAGCCCGCCCCTCCTGACGGCATACGGCAACGGCACGAAGTCATGGCCACCGATGGACGGGCGCGGCCATGAATGACTGCGCCCGCCCCTCCAAACCGGTCGGTTCAACCGATCCGCACCGCATCCCCGGTGCGCGCTGACTCGTAAATCCCGTCGGTGAGTTGCGCAAGTATCAGCGCGTGCTCAAGCGGCGTCATCGGCTGACGATCTTCGCGGATGGCGCGGGCGAAGTCGTCAATCACCCACGGCGTGCCGCCACCATCGCTGCCCTTCCAGAGCGTCTTTGTCACGATGCCCTCCGCGGGGTTGCTGCCGTCATCGTAGGTCAGTTCGCGCTCGCCGGTGGCAAGCATCTGCAGGTGCAACGTGCCCTTCGAGCCCACGACCTCCCAGATTTCATTCTGCTGCGCGGCAGCGAACTCCGCGCGCTCGATCGACAGCGCCATGCCGTCCTCGCTCACCGCAAGCGCGGTGAAATGCGCGTCCGCATCCGACTCGGGCGACACGCCGTGGCGGAACTGCTCCGCGCAGGGCCACCAGCTTGCCAGCACCGTGCGCGGCTTGAAGCACCAGCCGGTAACGCCGAGCACGTAGTCGAGGTCGTAGCAGCTCCAGTTGGTGAGGATCCCGCCGCCGTTCATCGCGAAGGACTCGCGCCATGGCGGGGGCATCTTCCCGCTGTCGGGGCCGCCGGGGCGGAAGCAGCGGAAGTAGATCTCGCGGATGTCGCCGATGCCGCCACCGGTCACGAATTCCGTCGCCACCTGCGCCGACTCGTATCCGCGATAGCGGCCTGAGAAGCAGCCGACCTTCAGGTCATCACCGCGCCACTTGATGAGCGTCTCGACCTCCCGCGCGCTGGTCGCAACCGGCTTCTCCAGCAGCACGTGCTTGCCGGCGGCAAGTGCCCTCATCCCCATCGAGCCACGCTCGCCGGCGGGGAATGCCACGATGACCGCCTCGACCTCCTCGTCCTGGTCGATCAGGTCGCGCCCGTCCTCGTAGACACGCGGCACGCCCGCCTCGTTCTCCGCCCACTCCCGCCGCCCGACGCGCAGGTCCGCGGCCGCGACTACCTCGCACAGCTCGCTCGCCTGAGCGCTCTTGAGATTCGCGCTACCGATCACTCCACAGCCGATCACGCCGATCTTCACTGGCTCCATGTGACGACTCCATTGCACCGTGATTGCCGGACGCGGCATGGTTCGCGACGCGACGCGCGGGACCTTCGTCGGATGAAGATCCGCCTATCCAACCACCTCGCGGAAGACGCGCAGGTGGTTCTCCCCGAGGAAGCCGCGGATCGTCGCCTCGGAGTGACCACGGCGCATCAGGCCCTCCGTCAGCTTCGGCATCTCCGCCGGTGTGCCGAGCATCGTCAGGTAGCCATCCGAGCCCCAGCCAACATGCTCCGACCCGGCGACCTCGATCATGTGGTCCGCGTGATCCAGCCACTTCTCAAAGCGCGGATCGTCCACGTCCCATGGCTGCTGGTCGCGATACTCCCCGCCCGAAGCCAGCCCGGCTCCTGCGACCCGCCACCGGCCTTCAGCGACCGGAAGGCCAGCATGAAGCTCGTGGTGTAGATGTCGGTGACCAGCGCGTCCATCGTCAGTTCGATCGCTTCGTCGCGCACACCCCTGAGCGCCTCGTTCATCATCTCGCTCCCGTGATTGCAGGATAGATCTATGCAGTGACGCATGGTTCGTGACGATACGGGCGGGACCTGCCGCTGCCGTCGCCGTTCCTCCCCCTCGTCCCGCCCCACTTCGCGAAGCGAAGTGCAGGGAGAGAGGGGCCGGGGGGTGAGGCCCGACGTTGCCGTCGCCGTCCCTCCCGTCAAGCTGCAGTTCTCCCGCGGCCACATGACAGTTGCGCAGAACGACTCCGCGCCGCTGAAGCGCCGCCGCTCCAGAACGACGCACGGGCGAGGGCGCCCGTGGCCACATGACAACGATCCTGTTGCCGCTCTCCGGTGCTTCGTCGCCTTCGCTGCTACGGTCCCGCAACGAATGGCAGGCCAACAGCACCTCCGCCGCGAAGTGTGGGGGTAGCGCATGTTGCCTTCGGGCTGGGACTACGGACGCAGCGGGGCAGGGTTGAAGGGCACTCATGGCCGAGAAATGCCAGGAACTTGAGGCACAGCAGCAGAAACGGGCCGCCGAACGTCTCCCCGATCAGCCCTGGGCGCGTCCACCCGATGATCTGCTCGGTGAGCTTGAGGTTGAGCCGGAAACGGGCCTGACTGACTCCGACGCCGACGAGCGCCGCAAGCGCTTCGGCGCGAACTGCATCCGCAGCACCGGACGCGCGAGCATCCTCGAGGTAGCGGTGGATCAGTTCAAGAGCCTGATGGTCGTGCTGCTGGGCGCGGCCGCCATCGTCGCCTTCGCTGTTGGTGACTACATGGAGGCGGGCGCCGTCCTGGCAGTCATCCTCATCAACGCCACGATCGGCTTCGCCACCGAAGTCCGCGCTATTCGCTCCATGGAAGCTCTTGAAGCCATGGGCCGCGTCGAATCACGCGTTCGCAGGGGCGGCGGCCTGCGCGACATCAACGCGCAGAAGCTCGTCCCCGGCGACATCGTCATCATCGAAGCGGGCGATGTCATCAGCGCCGACCTGCGCCTGATAGAGGCGAACAACCTTCAGGCCAACGAGTCGGCGCTCACAGGCGAGTCGGTCCCCGTTGAGAAAGGCCTCGACGCCGTTGACACGGAGGCGCCGCTGGCCGAGCGTACCAGCATGCTCTACCGCGGCACGGCGGTGACACGCGGCTCCGGCGAGGGCCTCGTAGTGGCGACCGGCATGAACACCGAACTGGGCGAGATCTCGGCGCTGACCGAGTCCGCCGAGGAGTCAGTGACACCGCTTGAGAAGCGCCTCGACGAGCTTGGCCGCAGGCTGGTCTATGTGACGCTGGCGATCGCGGTCTTCGTGGCGCTCTCCGGGGTTCTTGCCGGCCGAGAACTGCGCCTGATGATCGAGACGGCCATCGCTCTCGCGATCGCCACCATCCCCGAGGGTCTGCCGATCGTCGCCACCACCGCGCTGGCGCGCGGAATGCTGCGCATGGCCCGGCGCAATGCCCTCATCAACCGCCTCTCCGCCGTGGAGACCCTTGGCGCCACGAGCGTTATTGCGGTGGACAAAACCGGCACTTTGACCGAGGACCGCATGACCGTGCGGCGGATAGCCCTGGATGCGGAGCTCGTGGAGGTGACGGGCGGGGCGCTGACGAGCGAGGGCGAGTTGCGCCTCGATGACCGGCGGGTTGAGCCTGATGAAATGCCGGCGCTACGCGAGACCCTCCGCGTCGGGATGCTGTGCAACAACGCCTCACTTGAGCCGGGAGAGGATGACGAGTATGCCGCCACGGGCGATCCCATGGAGGTCGCCCTGCTGGTGGCGGGGCTGAAGGCCGGAATCGACCGCGCTCAGTTGCTCGAGGAGATGCCGGAGGTGCGCGAGGAGGCATTCGATCCCGAGCTTAAGATGATGGCCACCGTCCATCAGACGGACGAGAGCTACTGTGTCGCGATCAAGGGAGCGCCTGAGGCGGTGCTGGAGGCCTCCAGCTCCATCCTGACCGCCGAGGGCGAGCGGGACCTCGGCGAGGGTGAGCGTGAGAAGTGGCTGGAGCGCAACGAGGCCCTCGCGCGCGAGGGCCTGCGCATACTCGCGATGGGCCGCAGGCAGATGGAGGACCCCGAGGCGGAGGTCTACGAGCAAGTGACCTTCCTCGGCCTCGTCGGGATGATCGACCCGCCGCGCTCCGAGGTGCGGGGGGCGATACAGAAGTGCCAGGACGCCGGGATACGCTTCGTGATGATGACGGGCGATCAACCGCTCACGGCGCTGGCGATCGCACGGGCGGTGGGGCTGGTTGAGGGCCCTGAGGGCGAGGAGCGGATGATCGAGGGGCGCGATCTGGGCGATCCTTCCAGGTTGCCGCCTGAGAAGCAGGAACGAGCGAGGCAGGCACATATACTCGCGAGGGTGAATCCAGAACAGAAGCTCGACCTGATCGAGATCCACCAGGCAGCAGGGCATGTCGTCGCAATGACCGGTGACGGCGTGAACGATGCCCCCGCCCTGAAGAAGGCAGACATCGGTATCGCGATGGGCAAGCGCGGCACGCAGGTGGCGCGTGAGGCGGCGGACATGGTGCTTCGCGACGACCGCCTGGAGACGATCGTCGCGGCGGTCGAGCAGGGCCGGGTGATCTTCGGCAACATTCGCAAGTTCGTGCTCTACTTGCTCTCGTGCAACATTAGCGAGGTGCTGGTGGTGAGCCTCGCGTCGATGGCGCAGGCGCCGCTGCCGATCCTGCCGCTGCAGATACTCTTTCTCAACCTGGTGACGGACGTCTTCCCGGCGCTGGCGCTTGGTGTCGGCGAGGGCAGCGGGCGAGTGATGGAGCGGCCGCCGCGAGACCCAGACGAGCCCGTGATGGCCCGGCGGCACTGGATAGATCTCGGCGCCTACGGCGTCATGATCACCATGGCGGTGCTGGGCGCGCTGTGGATCGCGCTCCGCTGGCTGGGGTTGGAGGACGAGCAGGCGACGACGGTTTCGTTCCTGACGCTTGCGGCGGCACAGCTCTGGCATGTCTTCAACATGCGCGACCGCGACTCTGGGCTGCTGAGCAATGACGTGACGCGCAACCCGTGGGTCTGGGGGGCGCTGGTACTGTGTGTCGGGTTGTTAGCGGCGGCGCTGCTGTGGCCGGCTCTCGCGACGGTGCTGCGGACCGTATGGCCGGGACGCAGCGGGGTCATCGTGGCGCTCGTTATGAGTCTGTTGCCGCTGCTGTCGGGGCAGGTGTACCTCGCGATCACGAACCGAACGCGAAAGACCCGCGACCACGAATAGTCGTATCGCAGCATGACGTCCCTTCATCGCATGGGGTGTCGCGCTATCACGAGGAGGAGCGATGGGAATATGCTTTCACAGGAGTTGTTGAGCCAGCTTGCGGAGCCGCGCGAGGCGCCGTGCGTCTCGATCTACTCGCCAACCCACGATTCGGGCTCAGAGGCCACCGGCGATCCGATCTGGCTGAAGACCGGCCTGCAGGACGCGGAGGGGATTCTGAAGGAGCGAGGGGTGGCCAAGGGCCTCATCAGGGAGATCCTCGAGCCGGTGAAGGACTTTCAGAGCCACCTGCGGCCAAACGACTACGGTGCCGGAACACTCTGCGCCTTCCTGAGCGAGGGCTTCGAGCAGATCCTGCACACGCCGCGGCAGGTTCCCGAAGGGCAGACCTTCGTGAGTGAGCGCTTCCATCTCAAGCCGCTGCTGCCGACGCTGACCGACAACGCACACTTCTACGTGCTCGCGATCAGCCGCCACGACGTGCGCCTGCTCGCCTGCACGCGCTACACGCAGGTCGAGGAGCCGCTGTCGCGGCAGGATGTGCCGCATCATATCCTCGAGGCGATCCCCGACGTGGAGCCCAAGAAGGTGCTGCAGTATCACACTGGCAAGCCGCGCGGCATGGGGCGGGGCGATAATGAGGCGATGTATCACGGGCAGGGCAAAGAGGAGCGGATGGAGGAGCACCAGTTATTCCATTTCTTCCGCGAAGTCAGCGATGGCATCCAGAAGTACATGGACAAGCGCTCGCCGCTGATCTTCGCAGGCGTGGGGTGGCTCTTCGACCACTACCGCAAGGCCAACACCTACGATCATCTGCTCGAGACGCCGCTGACGGGCAGCCTCGAGCGCATGCGCCCCGAGGAGATCCGGGAACAGGCGTGGGAGCTCATCGAGCCCTACTTCCACCAGCGTGTGGCGCAGGCGCAGGAGAACTTCGCGGAGGCGCTCGCCTACGACAAGGCCAGCGACAACATGAACGCCATCTCGCTGGCGGCGCGGGATGGCCGCATCGCGACGCTAATCGGCGCGGTGGACGCCGAATATTGGGGCCGCGTGCCGGAACTCGGCGAGGACGTGCAGATGCGCGCGGAGCCTGAGCCGGGGGATTACGACCTGATCGACTACGCCGCGGTGCGCACGCTGCTGGCCGGGGGTAACGCGTTCCTTGTCGAAAGCGATCTCGTCCCGGGCGAGGGCCACGGAGCGGCGGCCATCTTCAGGTACTGAACGGCCGGCAATCGGCAATCGGCAATCGGCAATCGGGAACGGCTGACAACAAACGACTAACGGCCGGGAACGGCGACGGCCACGGTGGGGTCTGGTCGTTCCGTGGCGCGGACACTCCTGTCCGCGCAGGGCACCCAACTAACGAGGGGCCGGGAAACCGGCCCCTCGTTCCACTCCAGCTACTCCAGCGCCGACCTCAGCACGTCCTCCACGGTGTCGGCGTAGATGAAGGTCATGCCCTCAGTGTGGTCCTTTGTGATCTCCTCCACCTGCGGCCGGTTGCGTTCGGGCAGGATGACGGTGTCCAGCCCGCTCGACTTCGCGGCAAGCACCTTCTCCTTCACGCCACCAATCGGCAGCACCTTACCGCGCAGCGTGATCTCACCGGTCATGCCCACGTTCGGCTTGACCGTCCGTCCGGTGAGCAGCGATGCGATGGCGGCTGCCATCGCCACCCCCGCGGACGGGCCATCCTTGGGCACCGCGCCCGCCGGCACGTGCAGGTGGATGTCGGTGCTCTCATAGAAATCGGGATCGATGCCAAGCTTCTCGGCGTGCGCCCGGACCCAACTCAGCGCCGCCTGGCCGGACTCCTTCATCACGTCTCCAAGCTGCCCGGTGAGGATCAGGCGGTTGTTGCCCGGCATCTTCGTTGCCTCGATGAAGAGGATGTCGCCGCCCGCCTGCGTCCATGCTAGACCGCTGACGACGCCGGGTTGGCCGACGCGCTGGGCAACCTCGGAGTAGAACAGCCTCGGGCCGAGCAGCGTCTCGATGTTGCGCATGCTCACGCGCGGCGGGCTGTCGTCTCCCTCAGAGACTTTGCGTGCGATCTTGCGCGCCAGCGAGCCAATCTGCCGCTCGAGGTTGCGCACGCCCGCCTCGCGAGTGTAGCCATCTATGATCTCCGCGAGCGCCGCGTCGGATACCTGGAACTGCTCGGCGGTGAGGCCGTGCTCATCACGCTGGCGCGGGACGAGGAAGCGGCGGGCGATGTGCAGCTTCTCCTTCTGCGTGTAGCCCGCGAGCCGGATGACCTCCATGCGGTCGAGCAGCGGCGCAGGGATCGTCTCAAGCACGTTGGCCGTCGTGATGAAGACCACGTTCGAGAGGTCCATCGGGACCTCGAGGTAGTGATCGCTGAAGCTGTCGTTCTGCGCCGGATCGAGGACCTCCAGCAGCGCCGATGAGGGGTCACCGCGGAAGTCGCTCCCCAGCTTGTCGATCTCATCGAGCATGAAGACGGGGTTGTTGACCCCCGCGCGTCGCAGGCCCTGAATGATCCGGCCGGGCAGCGCTCCGACGTAGGTGCGTCGGTGGCCGCGTATCTCAGCCTCATCGCGCACGCCGCCGAGGGAGATGCGGTGGAATTCGCGCCCCGTGGCACGCGCGATCGAGCGCCCCAGCGAGGTCTTCCCCACTCCCGGGGGTCCGACGAAGCACAGGATCGGGCCCTTTGCCTCCGCGCGCAGCTTGCGCACCGCGAGGTACTCGATGATGCGCTCCTTCACGTCCTCAAGGTCGTAGTGGTCCTCGTCAAGGACCTCCTGCGCCTGCTTGATGTCAATGGTGGTCTCCGAGCCCTGCACCCACGGCACCTCAACGAGCCATTCGAGGTAGGTGCGCGAGACGTTGTACTCGGCGGCCGCCGGGTTCATCGTCTCCAGCCGCTCAAGCTCGCGCTCGGCGGCCTCGCGGGCCTCGGCGGACATCTGCGCCTCCTCGACCTTCTCCCGCAGTTCCACGAGGTCGGGGCGCTCCTCCTCGCCCTCGCCAAGCTCCTCGCGGATCGCCTTAAGCTGCTGGCGGAGGAAGTACTCCCGCTGGGCCTGACTGAGTTCGTCGCGCGCGTCCTGCTGCATCCGCTGGGTGAGCTCGTACTGCTCGAGCTCGCGCGTCGCGAGGTTCATCACCAGGCGCAGGCGCGCATCTATCTCGATCGTCTCCAGCACTTGCTGGCGCTCGGCCATCTCGATGCTCAGCAGCGACGCCACCATGTCGGCGAGAGCCCCGGGATGCTCAACATTGATCGCCTGGACGAAGACCTCATCGGGCAGATGCGGGGCCATCTCCACCAGCCGGCGCAGCAGGTCCAGCAGTGCCTGCGCCCGTGCTCGGGCGACATCGCTGATCTCCTCGGGTTCCTCGATCTCCTCAATGCGCGCGCGCAAGAATGGCTCCAACTGCGGCCAATCCACTGTCCGCACGCGGGCCAGCCCGCGCACCAGCAGGCGGCGATCGCCATTGGGGAGCTGAATCATCTTCTGAATGAGTGCGACGAGGCCGACGTCGTAGAGGCCCTCGGGGCCGGGGCGCTGGGCCTCCGGGTCGCGCTGAACGACCATCCCAATCAGGCGATCGTCATTGAGCGCTTCATCGATCAATTCGACATCGAGGGGATTGGTCACGGTCAGCGGCGCGAGCATGCCGGGGAAGATCACCCCGTTCAGCAGCCGCACCACCGGCAACTCGGACGGCAAGGACGAGCCACCGACGATCTCCTCGTTCATTACCTGCTCGCTCGGATCCATCCTCAAAGATCACTTCCCAAACGTCTCAGCTACGCTGCAAGTGATGTTCGTTACGTAATCGGTCAGCCGATGGGCACATTGCGCGGCTGGGCTTCTTCATGCGCCCGCAGCGGTAGCCGCACGACAAGGAAGCCCCTGTCGTAGCCGGCCTGGGCCGCCGAGACATCCACCGGGCGCGGAAGCTGGACCACGCGCATGAACTCGCCGCAGTCGATCTCCACGTTCACGTAGCGCCGCGGCTCCTCCCGGGCGGGGTCTTCACGGTTCCCCGAGATCGTGAGGCGCCCGCTGCTCTCGTCGAGCGAAAGGCGGATCTCCTCAGCGCTCATGCCGGCGATCTCCACGCGCGCGACGATGGCGTCGGAGGTCTCATAGATGTCGGTAGGGGGCTCAAAGCCCTGCTCCCCACCGCGAGACCCCATCACCTCGCGCCCGCGAGGATCGCCGCTGTTAGCTACGAAGTTCACCAGTAGCCTGCGTCCCGACCAACTCATTTTGTCCCGACCAACCTTCCGTCATCTGCCTGCGACGGTGCTCAGATAGTAAGCGGCGGCGCCACCTGTGGAGGCGGCGCCGCCGTGAAGCGCTGCCCCTGACTACTCCACAGTTACGGTCTTGGCGAGATTGCGCGGCTGATCGATCTCCCGATCCAGCATGTCCGCGATGTGATACGCGAGTATCTGCAGCGGGATCGCGACCGTGATGGGCGTTATCATCTCCGGGGACTCGGGCACCCACAGCACCTCGTCCGCCTGCCGCGGGATCTCGGTGTCGCCGTCGAAGGCAACGCCGATGACCGGGCCGGACCGTGCCTTGATCTCCTGGATGTTGCCGATCATCTTGTCGTAGACGTCACCCTTGATGGCGATGGCCACGGTGAAGAGGCTCGGCTCCACGAGCGCGATCGGCCCGTGCTTCATCTCGCCGGCGGAGTAGCCCTCGGCGTGGATGTAGGAGATCTCCTTGAGCTTGAGCGCACCCTCCATCGCCGACGGCAGGTTGACGCCGCGGCCGAGGTAGAGAGCGTTGGGCGACTCGAAGAAGCGTGCCGCCACGCGCTTGACGTCCTCTTCGCGATCGAGAAGTATCTGCGCCTGCTCGGGGAGGCCGAGCATTGCGCGGCGGAGCTCGATCAGTTCATGCTCACTGGCCGCGCCACGGACATCCGCGAAGTGGGCGGCGATCAGCGAGATCGTGAGTATCTGCAGCGTGTAGGCCTTGGTGGAGGCTACACCGATCTCCGGACCGGCCTGGATGTAGACTACGCCATCGGATTCGCGCGCGATGGAGCTGTCCACCACATTGACTACGGAGATTACCTTCGCGCCCTTCTCCTTGAACTCGCGCAAGGCGACGAGGGTATCGGCAGTCTCGCCCGACTGGCTGACGATGATCGCCAGCGTGTTGTCAAGCACGACCGGATCACGCGCGCGCAGCTCGGCTGCAAGATCGCACTCGGCCGGAATGCGCGCGAGCTTCTCCATCAGGAAGCGCCCGACGAGGCCCGCGTGGTAAGCGGTGCCGCAGGCAGTAAAGACCACCTTGCGCAGGCCGCGAATCTCGTCCTCGGTCAGATTCAGGCCCTCAAGATTGATGCTCTTCTCGGGGGCACCGAGGCGGCCGAGGAGGCACTCACGCATTGCGCGCGGCTGCTCGTGGATCTCCTTGTGCATGAAGTGCTTGTGCCCGCCCTTCTGCGCGGCGTCGGCGGGCCAGGGGATCGTGTAGGGTTCGCGCTCGATGGGATTGCCCTCGAGGTCGGTCAGTTCGATGCTGTCGCGGGTGATGACCGCCATCTCATCGTCATCAATGACGTAGACCTGGTCGGTCCACTCGCGCACGGCGCCCATGTCCGAGGCGATGAAGTTCTCGCCCTCGCCGATCCCTAGGACCAGAGGTGAGAAGCGGCGGGCGGCGATCATCTGGTCGGGGTGGTCCGCACTGACGATCCCGAGCGCGAAGGCGCCGTGCAGGTCCTTAACCGCGCGGCGGAATGCGGCGGCGAGGTCGCCCTCGTAGTACTTGTCCACGAGATGCACGATCACTTCGGTATCGGTCTGCGAGACGAACTCGAAGCCCTCGCTCTCAAGCTGATCGCGAAGCTCGGCGTAGTTCTCGATGATCCCGTTATGAACCAGCGCGATGCGCCCGTCCATCGAAGTGTGCGGGTGCGAGTTGACCTTGGAGGGTTTCCCGTGGGTCGCCCAGCGGGTGTGCCCGATGCCGAGCGTGCCTTCGAGAGGATTCTCTTCAAGCGCCTCGGCAAGGCCGGCGAGCTTCCCGACGACCTTCATGACTTCAAGCTCACCGTCGCGCACGATGGCTATGCCCGCCGAGTCGTAGCCCCTGTACTCGAGTCGCTTCAGACCGGCCAGGCAAATCTCAGTTGCCTGACGGTCGCCGATGTATCCGACGATGCCACACATTGACTGCTCTTCCTTTCGGACCGTACGGCGAGGTTATGTGCCGGGCCCGCGAACCGGTCCCGGTGTAGTAGCACTGCTGCTCCCTGCATTATCTTCCGGCAGTTCCGTCTCCCCGCCGCCGTCCTCTCCGGTGCCTCCGGTGCCTCCGGTGTCATCACCATCATCGGCATCGGAATCCGACTCCTGATTCCCCACGACACCTCCGCTTTCCTCCTCAAGACCGTCACCGCGACCGACTTCGCCTCCGCCTTCGCCTTCGCCACGCGGCGGGGCGGCGGGGCCCCCGCCTGATGCCGGTTGAGTCGTGACCGTGACCTGCACCGATGCCGGGCCGATCACCGACAGCGTGCCCGGCACGTTCAGCGGCACGGGGTAGGTCTTCGTACCGCGCAGTCCGGAGATGTCCACCTCGGTGGTGGCGACCGATTCCACCTGCTGCAGACCGCCATCGCCCGTGATGGTCACCACGAGCGGCGACGTGCTCACGGAGGTGACTGCGTAGCCAGACGGCGGCTGCCCGATGATCGGCCGGACGGGGACGCTGCGCACATTGACCTGGCTCACACTCACTGTCACCGTCACGCGCGAGGGCGAGAAGCTCACGCCGCTCACCACCACGTCACGATGATTGCGCGCTTCCACCTCAGCATCAAATGACACGGTGGCGTTGAGCCCCGAAGTGTCTACCACCACGCCCACCCACGCGACCTCCCGGACCGCTGTTGTCGCACCGCGGACCGTGACTTCATTGGGTTCAATGGCGATTTGATCGATCACGAAGCCGTCCGCCGGGGTACCCAGTCGCTCATACAGCACCGGGCGAGTGCGCTCAATAACCGTGTCAAGCTCCACCATCGCGGAGGTCGAATAGCCCGGCATGACCCGCACGTTGATGGGTACGCCCGCCACACGAAGCGGCACTTCGTTCTCCCCCACCTCGGCGTTGCGCAGGTTGGCCTCCATGCGGATGCGGCCGGCCTCCGCCTGCCGCAGAGCGCTCTGTCGGCCCCGAAGGCGGAGTTCGACACTCGAGGGAGTAATGCCGATCGCCTCGAGGTTCTCCGCCATATTCACCGGGACCACCGGAACGGTGATCGTCTGCGTGGACTGCGGATCCTCCGCGTTGAGCACGAAGTACCACAGCACGACCGCGACCACAAGCGATAGAAGCTTCAGGGGCCAGTTGTGCCGGACGCGCTCCAGCAGTTCGCGCCATGCCCTCCGTAGCTGCACAATGATCCTCCCGCGTTACCTGCGCCAGAACAAAAAGCGCGCCCGTTCATCGGGCTGTTCGAATAACCGATTGAGGCGTTCAGCAAGCTCAGTCCGCTCCAGATCCGGCTGCAGATTCCCCTCAAATGCCAGGGAGATAGCGCCCGTCTCTTCGGAGACCACCACGCAGGCCGCATCCGTGCGTTCGGCCAGTCCCAGCGCTGCGCGATGCCGCATGCCCATCGCAACTGAGAGACCGGGCTGCTCCGAGTGAGGCAGTACGCAGCCCGCGGCGACGATGATGTCGTCGCGAATAACCACTGCACCGTCATGGAGGGGTGTGTTCGGATAGAAGATGGTGACCAGCGCATCCACCGACACCCGGGCGTTGAGCGTCTTGCCCGTGCGCGTGATGTCCATCAGGCCGCTTTCGCGTTGAATGACCATCAGGGCGCCGATGCGCCGGCTCGACATCTCCTCCGCGGCATCAACGATCTCGTTGATCACGCGCTGCGCGGTGCCTGATTCGACCCGGCTGAGATTCACCCCAAGCACTCCCGCGCGACCGAGCCTTTCCAGCGCCATCCGAAGCTCGGGCTGGAAGATGACCACCAGCGCGATTACACCGGGCAGCACAAGCTGGCCCAGCATCCAGTTGAGGGTGGGCAGCCACGAAGTCGCCCAGAGTAAGAAGAGCACGATCAGGAGGCCACGGATGACGGAGCTGCCACGAGTGCCCTCAAGCAGCAGCAGGCCCCGGTAGATGATGTAAGCGACCACCAGGATATCCAGCGTATCCACGATGAAGTCCGTGATCTGCAGGCTCAGTACGCTGGTCATGATCTACTCGGCGGCCGCGGAGCGAACCGCACAACGGTTCCCATCGGATCGGTTCCTGTGGTGCGCGTTTTTTGAGCGGCATCAGGGGGAAGCGTGCGTCTTCCGAATATAGCACAGCGCCCCCCGCAGCGTCAACGCAAACCGCCACCGCCGGAGCCACTGCAAACTCGGCGGCGGATGCCCCGCACCACCTTGTTTTCCGCGCCATTTCACGGTATGATTCAGTTGTAGCTGCGAAAACGCGGGGAGAATGGCATTATGAGTCGCTCCGGAGACGTACCGACCGCCGTCTTTGCCGAAGCGGGCGCGGGCAACACTGATGCCACTTTGCAGGCAGCCGCAGAACGCGCCGAGACTCTGGCAATCGACCAGTTGGTGGTTGCCACCAGTACCGGAAGGACGGCGCTCAGGGCGACCGAGTGCTTCGACGGCCGGATCATCGCGGTGACGCTCTCGGCCGGGCACTGGGCCACCTACTGCCCACCTGAGCCGGAGACCATCGCGGCGTGCGCTGAGCGGGGGGTGGAGGTGCTGACATGCACCCACTCACTCTTCGGCGGCATTGACGGGGCAATATCTTCCGTGGGCGGCATCGCCGCCTCGGAGATCATTGCGCGAACCTACTACACTATCTGCCAGGGCGCGAAGGTCGCCGTCGAGTGCGTCCTGATGGCCGCGGACGCGGGGTTGCTCGAGATGGATCGGGAGGTCATCGGCATAGCCGGAACCGGTGGCGGCGCCGATACCGCCCTTGTGCTCAGCCCGGCGTTCAGCAACACGTTCTTTGACCTGCGCATTCGGGAGATAATCGCGAAACCGCGCTGACGGGCGCCAGAGAGGGCCGGCAGCGGACATCGCGTCAACCATGCCTCAAGTCGATTCGATCTACATATACGATGCGCCCGACGTGCTGGGCCTCGACATCGGCGCCATCGGCCGTATGCTCTCTGACCTGCTCCCCGAGACGCAGGTCGAGACGCGGACGGATTTCTTCACGCACCAACTGGCGCGGTTCAAGGCGTCACAGGTGGAGATGCTGACGGAGCAGATCGCCGCGCGACTCGAAGAACGCGAGGTGCACAATCTCATCGCACCACAGTGGCGCGACGAGATGGCCCCTATCGCCCCCGAGGAGCGAGGGCTTGAGACGGTCTATCTCGCCGAGGCGCTTCAGGAAGTGATGAGGCCGCTCATCCCGGAGAGCGAGCGCGGCTCCCACCACCTGCACATAGTCTACATAGCCCAGTGTCTGGGGCAGTTTCTGCCCGACCGGCACGATCTTGCCCTGCAGATCGTCCAGTTTGGCGAGCCGGCGATCGTCTCCACCACCGGTTTCGTGGAGGCCCCCGCGCTGCCGAGGGAGTATGCTTTCCGCCGGGCGCAGTTGCTGGCGATGGGCCTCGACGAGGCGCTCGACGAACTTGACGATCATTTCGCCGCGTCCACCCTCGGCTATGAGGATCAGCGGGTGACGATCGTTGCCGCGGGCCATGCCCTGCAGGTGCTGTTTGACGCGCTCTTTGGCGAGCGTGGCTGCGACGTCGCGGCCTGCCCGCTGCACCAGGCGGACACTCACGAGGACCTCGCGACGGCACACCTGAGCGAGGACTCGAAGCTGTGTCAGCGGCACATGCAGATGCTGACGGACGCAGGAATCCACCCGCGGGGGGCGTAGTGCCAGGAACACAGACGCCCCCGGCCTCGTCAATGGGGCTGGGTGCTCCATGACAGGACATCGAACAGCCACATGCGTCTCCATGCGGAGTGCAATATGAGCAAGAGCAAACCCAATCGGATACTGAGAGTATTCCGCGTGCTCAACGCGTTTATCCTGGTAGGCTCATTCGGGATCGCGGGCTTCATGTACGGCGGCTACGAGAGCGTACGCGCGACCCTGCCGGACAACATTGACTTCACCCAGTACCGGCCGCCGGGCGTTACCGAGATCTACTCAACCGAGCGCGGCAAAGATGGAGAGATGAGCCACACCCTCCTCGCGCGCATTGCCACCGAGGATCGCACTCCCGTCTCGCTGACGCGCGTGCCCTTGCACCTGCGACGCGCAACCGTCGCAATCGAGGACGAGCGCTTCTACGAGCACCGGGGGATCGACCCCAAGGGCATCATGCGCGCGGCACTTGCGAACTTCCAGAGCGGGCGCATCGAGCAGGGCGGCTCCACCATCTCCCAGCAGCTTGTCAAGAACGTCTGGCTCACGCAGGATCGGACGATGGACCGCAAGCTCAAGGAGGTTCTGCTCGCGATGCAGTTCGAGCAGAAGTTCTCCAAGGACGAGCTGCTGGAGATGTATCTCAACGAGGTCTACTACGGCCACGGCGCCTACGGCGTGCAGTCGGCCGCGAAGACGTTCTTTGGCAAGGACGTCTCGAAGCTGACGCTGGGCGAGGCGGCGCTGCTTGCGGGCCTGCCGCGGCGTCCATCCGACTATTCCCCCTACAACGATCCGCAGGCATGCAAGCAACGCCGCCGTGTGGTGCTGGCGAAGATGGCGGAGATGGGCTTTATCACCACCGACCAGATGCTCGAGGCCGAAAACGAGCAGATCCAGAGCCGTCTAGCGCCGCTCGAGGAGCGCGGCATTGCGGTGCAGAGGGCCCACCACTTCACGAACCTGGTGGTGCGGGAGCTGTGTGCCGATCCCCGCTACGGCGCCGACGTCGTCTACAAGGGCGGTCTGCGCATCTACACCACGCTCGACATGCGCCTGCAGGAGATCGCCGAGGATGAGCTGTCGAAGCAGATAGAGGCTCTGCGGCGCAGGGGCGGCATCCGTCCCTCTCCGGTCGGCCAGGGCGCGCTGGCGGCGGTGGACGTACACACCGGCGACGTGCTGGCGATGGTCGGCGGAGTGGGCACATGGGAGCAGATCCAGTTCAACCGCGCACATCCCGGGCCGCCGCAGTATGGCAGGCAGCCTGGATCATCATTCAAGCCCTACCTCTTCGCCACGGCATTTGAGTCGGGCTACAGCCCCTCCTCTGTCTTCAGTGGCTCCTCCCTCACCATCGGCAACTGGAGCCCGGTGAACTACTCACCGGGGCAGGGCGGGAACTACACGCTGCAGAACGCACTGGGGCAGTCTGTCAACCTCGTCGCCGTGCGGCTGATCCGTGCGGTCGGTATTGAGAAGACCATCAGGTACGCCTCACGGATGCTCAACGTTCCCGAAAGCAGATTCCCACCCTACCCCTCACTGGCCCTCGGCGTGTCGGAACTCTCGCCGCTGGAGCATGCGCTCGGCTACGCCTGCTTCGCATCAGGTGGCTGGCGACCTGAAAAGCGCCTGTACCACACCATCAAGGACTACACCGGCGAACTCATTGAGTACCGGGCGCCGCACCAGGAGCGGGTCCTGAGCAAGCCGGCCGCGATCAGCATGATCCAGTGCATGCGCTACGTGGTGACCAGCGGGACCGGGCGGCGGGCGAGCATCAGCGGTCTCGCCTGCGCCGGGAAGACAGGGACCACACAGGACAACCGTGACGCGTGGTGGGTCGGCTACACGCCGGACCTCTCGTGCGCGGTCTGGGTCGGCAATGATGATAACCAGCCGATGCGCGGGGCTTCCGGTGGAGGCTTCGCCGCGCCGGTCTGGCGCGAGTTCATTCGGCGCTCAACGGACGTCCTCGGCCTCGATGGGAAGTATCCGGAGGGCACCGGCGTCAGTGCCAGCCGCCGCGGGGAGACGCGGAGAGAGAGAGAAGAGGAGAAGCCCGAGGAGACGCGGCCGGATACACCGCAGCCTGTGGCCAGAAGGATCACGATCTGCACCGCCTCGGGTGGCGCAGCAGGTCCCTACTGCCCCGACACCGTGGAACGAAGCCTTGCCCCCGGCGAGGCCGGTCCCGGCCGCTGCACTATCCATCGAGGTTCGCCTTCGGCTTCGAGTGGCTCCTCCGGCTCGGGATCCTCCGGTTCAAGCTCGCCCGGGGGTAGATCGGAGCCATCTGGTGGCAGCGTGACGGTGACGGTCTGCACCCAGACCGGGCAGGCTGCAGGGCCCTACTGCCCCGATACCGTTGAGCGGTCGTTCCCTGCCGGCGCTGCGCCCGGACGCTGCACCGCGCATGGCGGCTCTGCGCCCCGACCACAGCAGCCGGACCCGCCTGCTCCGACGCCACCGGCAGAACCGGCGGGCGGAGATGACGGCGAAGGCAACGGGCAATAACCACCATCAGCCCTCACTCCCGCGACAGGTGATGGAGACTTCGTGACGGGATTCGACCTGCGCATCAAAACCTTTGGCCTCTTCGTCGGCGTGCTGCTCGTGATGCTGACGGGACGGCTGTGGCTGCTGCAGTTGACCCACTGGGTGGACTATCGCGGGCAGGCGCTGCAGAACCGTACCTCAATCGTCAGCACGCCGGCGCCGCGCGGACTGATCTACGACCGCGAGGGTCGCGTGCTGGCGGAGAACCGGCCGAACTGGAGCATCGTTATCACCCCCGCCGAACTCCCGACCGAGCCTGAGAAGCGAGAGGACGTCATCAAGCGTCTCGCCAGCATCCTCCGGGAGCGCGGTGTCAGCACCGCCGACGTGCGCGACGCCATCGCGGAGGCCTGCAAGGCCGCCTCCGTCACCCCCACACCACTTGGCAAGTTCGCCGAGGACCTCTCCCTGAGCGCTGTGGCGCAGATAGAGGAGCGGCGCTTCGAGCTACCGGGGGTCGGCGTGGCCGAGCAGTTCAAGCGGCACTACCCCTACGACGATCTCGCCTCACACGTGCTCGGCTACGCCAGGGCGATAACCGGCGAGCAGTACGAGCAGTGGCGTCACCTTCAGTATCCCGGAAGCGATGAACAGCGGCCGGACGAACTCGGCATCGAGCCGTGGCAGAACGATCCCGTCTACGGGAACAGCTCGATCTTCGGACAGAGCGGAATCGAGGCCGCCTACGAACTCGACGAAGCCGGAGCCACTCCGGTGCCGGTCCTCCAGGGCCGGCGCGGGATGCGCATCTGGGAGGTGGATGTCCACAACCGTCCGCTGCGGCTGATCCGCGAGGAGCGAGTGCCGCAGCAGGGCGCCGGCGTCTACCTCACGCTCGACCTTGACCTGCAGCGAGTGGCTGAAGAGGCACTCGCGGAGGCGGTCGGCAATACCCGGACCGGCGCGGCGGTGCTGATGGATGTGCGCACCGGCGGAGTGCTCGTGATGGCCTCCAAGCCCAGCATAGACCCGAACCGGTGGGTGGCGGGCTTCTCCAGTGGGGAGTATCAGAAGCTGGCGGAGGACCCGCGCCATCCGTTCTACAACAAGGCGATCTCCGGCACCTATCCTCCAGGCTCTATCTTCAAGATGGTCAGCGTACTTGCGGCGCTGGAAACCACTGATGTGAGGCCGGAGAGCAGGTTCGTTTGCAGCGGCCAGATACGTCTCGGTAGCCCCACCCGGCCGTACTATCACAAGTGCTGGAAGAACCATGGCGGTGCGCTCAACATGTGGGAGGGCATCGCTCAGTCCTGCGACGTGTACTTCTATGAGCTTGTCCGCAAGGCAGGGACCTCCTCCGACGCCATCGCGAAGTACGCGCGGCTTTTCGGCATGGGCACCTCGACCAACTGCGGACTGCCGGGCGAGGCCGATGGTATCGTCCCCGACCGGGACTGGAAGGCGGAGAACCGGCCCAACGATCCCGACTGGTACACTGGAGACACGCTGCAGTACGTGATCGGCCAGAGCTTCCTGAAGGTCACTCCGCTGCAGATGGCGGTGGTGACCGCCGCGGTGGCGAACGGTGGGACCGTGATCTCCCCGCGACTGGTGCGCAAGATCGACTGGCCGGAGTACCTTGGCCGCGGGCCGACGCTCTACCGGGCACAAGTGGTGCGCGAGGTGGAGGTGGATCCGGATAACCTCCGGATCGCGCAAGAGGGCATGAGGCGGGCGGTGACCGATCCGCAGGGAACAGCGCGCACCATGGCCGACCTTGACTTCACCTCGGCGGCAAAGACCGGTTCGGCTCAGTTTGAGCTTGGCCGAAAGACCCATGCCTGGTTTGCCTGCTACGCGCCGTATGAGAACCCTCGCTACGCCTGCGTGGTGCTGGTGACGGAGGCCGGGCATGGCAGCGAAGTGGCCGGTCCGGTCGCGAAGAAGATCATGGCGGCCGCAATGCACCGCGGCACGGAAGCGCAGGCCGGTGTACAGGAGTTGCTGCCCGAGCCGCCTTCGGAGGAGGAACCGCAGGAGGCCGAAGACGAACCTCCGGTGAACATCATTATCGAGGGGTAAGCCGCCCTCCGCGATCGTCGCTGCCCTGCACGAAAGGCCTGATCCACCCCATGCTGCTTGATGAGTCCCGGCGCGAACAGTGGAACGACTTCGTGCGCGCCTCTGAATACCCCAACGCCATGCAAAGCTGGGAGTGGGGAGAGCTTAAGGCGACCACCGGCTGGAAGCCGATGGTCGTCGCGGTAGAGGATGGCGGGAAGATCGTCGCCGGCGCGATGATCCTGCGCCGGCAGATCCCGCGCATCGGCCGTTGTCTGCTCTACGCTCCCCGCGGTCCGGTCCTCGACTGGTCGGACGCAGATCTGTTCGCGCGGCTGGTCGGCGAGATTCGGACGACCGCTGCCAGAGTCGGCGGCGTCGCACTGAAGATAGACCCGCCCGTTCCTGCCGATCGCGCGGACGTGGTGCCGATGCTGGAGCGCCACGGCTTTCGCTTCACCGGCGACGATGATCCCGACCTCGGCGGCACGCAGCCTCGCTATGTCCTGAAGACCGACCTCACGCCTGACCTCGACGAGTTGCTCGCGAGCTTTCACAGCAAGTGGCGCTACAACATACGCCTTGCCGAACGCAGGGGCGTCTCGGTCCGCGAAGGCACGCGCGAGGACCTGCCGGAATTCTACGACCGCCTGCAGCACACAGCCGGCAGAGATGGATTCCGTGTGCGGGGATACGACTACTACGAGGCGATCTTCGACCTCCTGGTGCCGGCGGGGCTGGCGAAGCTCTTCATCACCGAGTTCGAGGGGCGCATCATCGGCGGCGCGGTGCTCTTCCGGATGGGCGATGAGGCGGTCTACGTCTACGGCGCGTCGCAGGCGGACTATCACAAGCAGATGCCCAACCACCTGCTGCAGTGGGAGATGATGCAGTGGGCGAAGGCGAACGGCTGCCGCACCTACGACTTCCGTGGCGTGAGCAAAGAGGTGGACGGCGAGCCGCTGGGAGAGCTCGGCGGGCTGAACCGATTCAAGAGAGGGTTCAACGCACAGTATACCGAATACATTGGTGAGTATGACCTGGTGCTTTCGCCGCTGTGGTACCGCCTGTACCGGCTGGCGATGAGGGCGCGCGGTTGAAGCGGACGGGGGCACCGACAGGGGCTATGTCACTTCCGGAGAGATTGCGATGCGCGGTTTGATTGAGGATATTCTGCGTGAGGCGAAACGCCGCGGCGCGAGCTTCGCCGACATTCGTGTGACGGATGCCGAGGGCACGTCCGTCTCAGTTGAGGACGGGCAGGCGGACAGAGTATCATCCGCCGCCGTCTCGGGTGCCGGCCTGCGGGTGCTGATAGACGGCGCCTGGGGCTTCGCACCCACCAACACGGTCACGCGCGAGGAACTGCGTCGCTGCCTCGATGACGCACTGGGGATGGCGCAGGCCGCCTCAGGTCACGTCACCGAGCCAGGCGTGGTGGCCGAAGTTGAGCCGGTGGAGGCAACCGTCTCCGCAGAGGCGGAGATTGACCCGCGCGAGGTGCCGCTGGCGGATCGCGTCCAGCGCATCTTTGAGATCGAGCAGGTCGCGCGCGAACGTGATGACCGCGTGGTGAATACCCGCGCGAGCTACAGCGACAGCGCGGGCAAGCTCATCATCGCGAACAGCTTCGGCACCTGGATTGAGCAGGAGGCGATGCGCTGCTCGGTACGCCTCGCCACCACCGCGCAGTCCGGTGATGTGCGGCAGTTCGCCACCGAGAGTGAGGCCCGGCCAGGCGGCTACGAGATCGTCAATGCGGTTGACCCCGAGCAGTGGGCGGGCGCGGTGGCAGATCGCGCGCTGTCGCTGCTGGACGCGAAGCTCGCGCCGGCGGGCACCTTCGACATCATCATTGACCCGCGCGTCTGCGGGCTGCTGGCGCATGAGGCATTCGGGCACAATGCCGAGGCCGACGCAGTCTGGGCGGGTGAGTCGATCCTCGCGGGCCGTGAGGGCGAGCAGGTCTGCTCGGAGCTTGTGAGCATCGCCGATGACCCCACGCTGGAGGGGCTCAACGGCTCCTTCCGCTACGATCATGAGGGCGTCCCGGCACGGCGGCATGACATCGTCCGCGACGGCGTCCTCGTCGGCTACCTGCACAGCCTGGAGACCGCCGCGCGCCTCGGCGTCGAACCGAACGGCTGCGCGCGCGCACAGAGCCACCAGGATGAGCCGATCGTCCGCATGAGCAACACCTTCATTGACGGCGGCGATGCCACGCTGGAGGAGATCATCGCCGACACGAAGGACGGCCTGCTGATGCGTGGCGGCTACTGGGGCTACGTCTTCACCGCCCGTGGGCAGTTCACGTGCAATGTTGAGAACGCGTGGCAGATACGCGACGGGAAAGTCGGGCAGCACTACCGCAACGCCTCATTCGCGGGACTCACGCTGGAGATGCTCTCGCGCGTGGATGCGCTGGGCCGCGAGGTAAGCTTCGACCTCGGCGGGATGTGCGGCAAGGGCGGACAGAGCATGCATGTTGACGCTGGAGGGCCGCACCTGCGCATCCGCGATGTGGTGGTCGGCGGCCAGGAAGATGGCGGGAGGGCTTAAGCTATGAGCGAACTGCTTGATCTTGCACAGGCCGCGGTGGAGGCCGCCCGGACGGCGGGCGCGGACTTCTGCGACTCATACTGCTCCGACACCACCGAGGTTTCAGTGGACGTCGAGCGCAGCAGCATCAACTACTGTGCCACCATCCGCGATCAGGGGATCTCCGTGCGGGCCTACGTCAACGGCGGTCAGGGCTTCGCTACGGTGCAGCAGCTTGATCTGCAGTCCGCGCGGGAGTGCGGGCGGCGCGCCGTCGAGATGGCAAAGGCCGCGCACCCCGATCCGGACTTCGTCCGCCTGCCCGACCCGACTGAGGCCGAGGAGGTCCCCGAGCTTTTCGACGAGCGGATGGCGGGACTGGATTCGAGCGCGTTCGTGCAGTGGTGCCTGCGGGGCATCGAGGAGGCGCGCGAGGTAGCCTCCGACGCGATCGTGCAGGGCGGCGCCGGAGCCGGATGGGGCGATTCCGCGCTCGCAAGCTCCACGGGCGTGGCCCTCACCCGCCGCGGCAGCTCCGCCAGCGTCAGCTTCTTTGTCATCATCAATCGCGATGGCGACGTCGGCACCTACTTCGAGCAGGACATGGCGCGCCGGATGGCCGATCTCGAGGTCGAGGCCATCGGGGAGAAGGCCGCGCGCGCCGCGCTTGGCCAACTCGGCTCCCGGCCGGTGCCCACCGGCCGTGTGCCTCTGATCCTCGGCCCTCTCGCAGCATGGGGGCTGATCGGCTCGGTCATCAGTGCCGCGGAGGCAGAGGGTATTCAGCGCAATCGCTCGTGGCTGGTTGGATGCGAGGGCCAGCAGATCGCGTCGCCCCTGTTGACGGTGCGCGAGGAGCCGCTGATCCCTGCGGGCCTCAGTTCGGGGGCCTACGACGGCGAGGGCGTTGCGCGGCGGCCGCGTGCGCTGATTGATGACGGAGTGCTTACTACGTACCTGCACAACTCGTACACCGCTTACAAGTCGGGCGTGATGCCCACCGGCCACGCCTCGCGCGGAGGCTACTCCTCGTCGGTCGGCATCAGCACCAGCAACCTGCAGGTGCAGCCGGGCGAGCACACCGAGGCGGAGCTTATCTCCGAGGTGGACAACGGCATCTATGTCGCCTACGCGGGCCTGTCGCCGAACTCCGTGACGGGCGAGGTATCCACGACGATAGACTTCGGGTTCCGCATTGAAGGCGGTGAGCTGACCGCGCCGATCTCCACCACGCTCGTCGGCAGCACGGCGAATGAGCTTCTCGGCGGCATTGACGCGGTCTCGAGCGACTACCGCGATGAGCCGGGGCTGATCATGCCAAGCCTGCGCATCGAGTCCGTGCAGATCGCCAGCGAGGGCTGATCGCGAGCGTTCCTGAGGCCATGCAGGTATCGTCCCGCGCGGGGGGAATAGCTGACCTCGCCGAGCATCACCCCCTGCATGGGAGCCCCTCCTATGGCTGCGGATGTCCAACCGAGGCAGGATGACGGTGCCCGTCCGGCAGGCGGCCTGATGGGCCTCACGTGGCGTGCGGTGCTGATCTCCATCATCTGCGCCGTCATCTCCAGCTTCTGGATCTCCGAGTCGGAGGTAGTGCAGCGGTTCTGTCAGATCACCGAGGCAGTCCCGGCAGTTCCCGCGGTTGCCTTCCTGATCCTGCTGGTCGTGCTCAATCCCATCGTGCGCCGGGTAGGCCGTTCCCTTGCCCTTGACCGCCGTGAAGTGCTGATGGTCTACGTCTTCCTCACCGTGGCCACCTCAATGGCCGGTTGCGGCATCGCGCGCTTCTTCATCAACACGATCCCGGTGCCGTTCTACTTCGCGACGGTGGAGAACAACTTCGAGTCCCTCCAGCCCCACCTGCCCGAGTGGATCGTGCCGCACGACACAGAGACGATCCGGCTGCTCTACGAGGCCTCCGAGGAGGGGGATATCCCGTGGCGGCCGTGGCTGGTGCCGCTGGCCACCTGGGGCGTGTTCTTCCTCGCGTTCTGGCTCTGCATGATGGGGATGGTGGTGCTCTTCCGGCGCCAGTGGTCGGAGCGGGAGAAGCTGACCTACCCGCTGCTGCACCTGCCCGTCGAGGTGACGGAGGGCCTCAACACCCCGAAGCTGGTCGTGGACTTCTTCCGCAACCCGATCATGTGGATCGGCTTCGGGATCGCCGCGGCGTACAACATCGGCAACATCATCAACGCGTACAACCCCGGCTTCACCGCGATGGGAAAGTACTACGACATCGGAGCGCTCTTCACCGAGCGCCCGTGGATCGCAGTCCGCCCGCTTCAGATACACTACCGCCCGGAGATGGTCGGCTTCGGCTACCTCGTCTCGACCGAAGTCGCGCTGAGCATCTGGCTCTTCTATCTGCTCATGCGGCTGCAGGCGGTTGCTGTGGCGGCAGGCGGCATGGACATCGCCGGATTTCCGTTCGTACAGGAGCAGGGGCTTGGCTCCTACCTCGCGGTCGCACTCTTCCTCGTGTGGGTCGCGCGCGGGCACCTCGGCAGTGTCTTCCGCAAGGCATTCACCGGCGATCCGAGAGTGGACGACAGCGACGAACCGATGAGCTACCGAACCGCCGTCCTCGCCTTCCTGGGAGGCCTCGCGGCCGTGCTGATCTGGGTGAAGCTGGCCGGAATGGCGCTGTGGCTGGCCGTGCTCTACTTCGGACTGCTGCTCGCAGTCGCCCTGGTATATGCGCGCATTCGCGCTGAGGTCGGCGTGCCGCTGATCTGGCTCTTCCCCTACTTCCAGCATTACAAGGCGATCAAGTACACGCTCGGGACGGCGCCGCTGGAGCGCTATGGCGGCTTGCCCTCTATGACGATCTTCACCTCGCTGGTCTTCCTCTCGCGCGGCTACTTCCCGGCCCTGATCGGCTACCAGGCCGAGGGCTTTCGGATGGCGCAGGAGACGCGGATCGCGCAGAAGTCAATGTCGTGGCTGCTGATCCTCGCGCTCATCATCGGCCTCTACCTCGGCCTGTGGCTGCACCTGCGGGCGTACTACATGTACGGCTCGGGCGGCCTCGCGGCCATCGGTGGCTGGGGCTACGGCATCGCCAGCGCTGAGTTCGAGGCCCTCACGGGCTACGAGCGCGGACATTCATCCCCCGATGCGTGGCGCATCGGCGCTACCGCCGGTGGCTTCGTAGTCACGATGGTCCTGCAGATCCTGCGCATGATCTTCCTGCGCTTCCCGCTGCATCCGCTCGCATACGGCATGGCGGGGTCCTACGGAAGCCTCATCTGGGGGAGCTTCTTCCTCGTCTGGATCATCAAGAGCATCGTCTTCAAACTCGGTGGCATGTCCACCTACCGGCGCCTGATCCCCGGCTTCCTCGGTCTCGCACTGGGGCATTACTTCACCGCCGGGATACTCTGGGGCCTCATCGGCCTCGGTCTCGGCGAGAGCGTGCACACCTACTACGTCTTCTTCGGATAGACGCGACCCTTCCGTGGAGTTGATTTGATGCGCATCGGTTTGATTGCGGGCAGCGGGATAGAGGACCTCTTCGACGAGCAGGAGCCTGAGGAGATCGCAGTGCAGACGCAGTACGGCGAGGTGCCGGTGTGGCTGGTCGTCAATGGTGATCGCGAGGTCGCGTTCCTGCCGCGCCACGGCAAGACCCACGGCATTCCCCCGCACAGGATAAACTACCGTGCGAACATCCGCGCCTTCGAGGCGCTCGGCTGTCACTGCGTCATCGCCACCAACGCGGTCGGCTCGATGAACCGGCACATGGAGCCGGGCGACTTCGTCGTGGTCGATCAGTTCCTCGACTTCACGAAGCAGCGGCCGCTTACGTTCTTCGATGGAGATGACGGCGTTGTGCGGCATGTTGATGTCACCGAGCCCTACTGCCCGCGGCTGAGGGAGGTCCTGCGCGAGGCGTGTCGGACGGCGCTGGGCGAGGAGCTTCACGTCGCCGGCAGCTACCTTTGCGTCGAGGGGCCGCGCTTCGAGACGCCAGCGGAGATCGAGATGTACGCGCGGCTCGGCGGCGATGTCATCGGCATGACGGGGCTGCCGGAGGCCGTGCTGGCGCGCGAGGCGGGGCTCTGCTACGCGACGCTTTGCGTGGTGAGCAACTGGGCCGCCGGAATCACGGACGCTCCGATCTCACACGAGGAGGTCAATGAACTGATGGACCAGCGACAGAGCGACCTCTTTTGCCTGCTCCGCGAGGCCATCGCACGGGCGCAGGATGATGACGCTTGCGCGTGCAGGAGGCCGTTTGGGTAACGGCCGGGAATCGGGGAACGGCCGGCAATCGGGAATGGGCAATCGGGAACGGCAACGACCGGGAACGGCAAGGGCAACGACGACCCGGGCGATGACAGCCAATTCGTACGTAGAGCGGGCGCCCTCGCCCGCTCGCGAAACGCAGGACGAAGCGGGCTCGAACAGCCGCGAGAGTTATTCGTGGCGCCAGTCTGATTGCGCAGCGAAGCCGTTGCCGCCACCTGCCCAGTCGTTGCCGTTACCTGTGCCGTGCCTGTCGGCGGCGAAGCCGCCACCTGTGCGGCGCGACAGCGCCGCCCTGTTAAAGAAGCCGTTGCCGTTCACGCGAGCGGGCGCGGGCGCCCGCTCTACAGAGGAACTGGCGAAAAGGGCGCCCGCTTTGGAGCGGAACTGAAAAAGCCGCCCGCTCTGCCTGTAGCCGTGGTTCTGTCAGCCGCACACAGCCGCAAAGTCTCGTCCACGGAGGTCCGACATGATCGCTGATGTGAAGATCGCGGCACATCCCTACGGCTACGTGCGAGTGCTGCATGGCGGCGACCTCTACCGCGCCGCACCCCTCATCTTCGCCGACATCAAGCTTGGCGGCTATGACGGCATCGAACTGATGCACACGATGCTCGAACCCGAGGGCGCCGAGGAGGAGATGCTCGCGCTCTCGGAGCGCAACGAACTGCCGATCATGGGCAGCTCCTTCGGCGGCAATCTCTGGGACCCGGAGCTTTCCGATGAGTGGCTACGTAAGACCGAGCGTATCGCGGCGCAGATCGCCGGCCTCGGCGGCTTTCACCTCGGCATCTCAACCGGATCAACCGGGCAGCCGAAGACCGACGAGCAGCTCGATACGCAGGCGGAGGTTGTGCGGCAGATGATCGACATCTGCGCCGCAGAGGGCGTTGTCCTCAACGCGCACAATCACACCTACGAAGTGGACTGGGGCCAGCACGAACTCAGGGGGATGCTCAAGCGCATTCCTGGGCTGAAGCTCGGGCCCGACCTGAACTGGCTGCGGATGGCTGGTCTTGACCCGTGGCAGTTCGTGCGCGAGCATGGCGATCGGATCGTCTTCATGCACCTGCGCCCCCAGCGTGATGACGCCTGGGTGCAGACGCTGCAGGAGAGCGACGACGAGTGGTTGACGCTGCCCGAGATCATTGATGACATTGACTTCAGCGGGTGGGTGGCGATGGAGCTTGCGTTCCGCGCCGAGCATCCGGTGACACGACCGATGGGCGAGAATTACCGACTCTGCGCGGAGCAACTTCGCGCGGTACTGAAGCAGGAGGCCACAGCGTGAGGCAGTACGACGGCTATCTCTTCGATCTTGATGGAACGATCTACCTTGGCGATGAACTGATCCCCGGCGCCGTTCAGACAGTCGCAAAGCTCAGAGAGCGCGGGGCGCGGGTGCAGTTTCTGTCGAACAAGCCGATTGCGCGGCGCGAGGGCTACGCGGAGAAGCTGACGAAGCTCGGCATCCCGTGCGCGCCGGAGGATGTGATGAACTCGCCACTGGCGAGCGCGCGCTACCTCGCCGCCGAGCATCCCGGCAAGCGCGTGATGGCGATGGGAGAGGCGGCGCTGCGCGACCTGCTGACTGAGGCGGGCGTGGAGCTTACCGACAGCGTTGAGGACACCGACATCGTGCTGGTGTCGTGGGACCGGGAAGTGACGTGGCCGCAGATGGACGCGGCCCACCAGGCCCTGCGACGCGGCGCGCGATTCTTCGGCACGAACCCCGACACCGTCTGCCCGCTGGAGGGCGGTCGCACCGTCCCCGATGCCGGCGCGATGATCGCCTACCTCGAGGCCTCGACCGACCGGAAGCTCGAGGTGATGATCGGCAAGCCCTCGCCGATCATCACACAGATGGCGCTGGCGCAGATCGGCCTCAGCGCGGGGCAGTGCCTGATGGTGGGCGATCGCCTCGGCACCGATATCGCGATGGGCCGGACCTGCGGGCTGGACACGGCGCTGGTGCTGACGGGCGTGACTACCCGGGAGGACCTTCAGAGCGCCGCGGAGAAGCCGACGTGGGTGCTCGATTCGGTGGCGGAGATAGAGTAATCGGCACACGTTCATGGCGGCCGACAGAAAGACCGCTGGCGAATCTCTCGGGGAACTGGACACACGCTCCGTTGTCTACTATACTGCATAGTATCAATGACGGATGCAGTCCGCGGGCACGGTTTCCGCGAAGAGACGGGTGCGAGGGATCATGAGGGACACCGACAGCATTACGCCGCAGGAGAATGAACCGGAGCTTTCGGTCTTCAAGCTCGACAAGAGCGGGCTGGAGCAGGCGCTGGGAACGCTTGAGGCGCAGGTGATGGAGGCCGTCTGGGACGCCGCCGACCACGTCTCGGTTGACGACGTGCGCGCGCGTTTGCAGGAGCAGGGCAAGGAATCGGCCTACACGACGATCATGACGACGATGAGCCGCCTGTATGACAAGGGCCTGCTCTCGCGCGAGCAGCGTGGCCGGGCATACTTCTACCTGCCGGCGCTCAGTCGGGGCGAGCTTGATCGCAACGTCACCCGCCGGGTCATTGACGGCCTGCTTTCCAGCCTTGCCGAACCCGCGATCTCCTACTTCGTCGAGGCAGTGGGCGATGAGCATCCTGAGCGGCTGGACATGCTCGCCGACGTGATCGAGGAACATCGGCGGCGCCGGGGGAGCTTGACCGAAAGCTGATGGCGGCGCTGCTTGCGGCGGCCGCCATCCTCGTCATCACCGCTGCTGCGGTGAGCCTGCTGATGGCGCTGCCGGCAGTGGCGCTCGCCGAGACTGCCGGACCACTTCATGCCGCCGGCCGGGCACGTATCTGGCTGGCGGCTTTGCTTTTGCCACCCCTGACGGGGATTGCGGCGGCAGTTGCCGCTCTGTCACTGCATGCCCAAGGGACCATCGCTTCCCCGCACATCGGCGGACTGAGGCCGCACCTGTGCCTGCTCCCGCTGCTTGATGCCCCGGCCGGAACCTTTGTGCTGAGGTCGCTGGCGTGGCTGAGCCTGCTGCTGGTGATCGTGGCGCTGTTGCGGATGCTGACCGCGGCGACGGTGGGTCATCTGCTGCGCCGCATGGTCGTCGCCAGCGGGGTGCCGATGGAGGCAGCGCCGGAGGCCCTGGTGGTGGAACTCGGGCGACCGGTATCCTTCAACGCCGGCCTGCTGCGGCCGGTGGTGGTGGTCTCTGCATCACTGCGGGCCATGCTCGACCCGGAGGCGCTTGAGGCGATGCTGGCACACGAGCGCGCCCACGCCGTCCGGCGAGACAACGTCCTGCTGCTGATCGCGGAGGTTTGCGCCCTGCTGGCAGCCCTCTCCCCCGCCGCGTGGTACGCTCGCGGGCGGCTGAAGGTGGCGACAGAGGAGGCTGCTGACGATGCCACGCTGATGGCGGGTGTGCAGCCGGAGGCTGTGGATCGCGCTCTTGCCGTGGCGACAGGGACGACGGCGGGGTATCCACGGACGCCGTCGCTCACGGACCTGCTGATTCCATCCCCCCCGCTCGCTGAGCATCGCCGGATGCGGCTCGCTCAGATCGATTCGGCTGACCTGCCCGCCTCAGCCGGGCGGGGCAGGCTCCACGCGCTGCTCGCGGCGGGCGTCGGGGTGGCGCTGCTGGTGCTGCTGGCGGCGACTGCCCGGCTGGCGGTTGAGGACACCCTCTTCTGCGCAGCCGAGCAGCTCATCGCCGCCGTCAGGTGAGGCTTACAGCGTTATCTCTGCGCCACCCTGCTCCCGGGAACGTGCGGCCGCGTCAATGACCGCGATCACCTCGACCATCTCATCGCCGGAGATCGGCATCTCGCGGGTCTGCACCATCTTCAGGAACGCCTCCATCATCGGGTGGTAGAGCCGCCCGAGCTGGTTGATGGTGTGCCAGCCGCTCTCGCCGCAGACAGTGAACATCTGCCCGCCGGAGATGACACCGCGGGAGTACATGTTCAGCGTGACCTGCGCGCCATCATTTCGGCGCAGGCGCACGATGTCGCGGTCGTCGGTGCCGACGTTGACTACCGAAGCGGTGCCGGGGCCGAGGATCCCGTAGACGAACTCGGTCGGGTGGATCGCGTAGATGTGGAACAGCCCCTGCCCGGCCACGCCGACCATCAGTTCGATCTTTCCGAGGCGGTCAAGCTGCTCGCGCATCTCGTTGGCGCCGTCGCACCAGCGGAAGCTTGAGCAGGACATCAGCGGGGCGTTGTGCGCAGCCGCGATGTCCACGATCTCCCGAGCTACGTCAGGTGTCTGAGCGAGCGGCTTGTCAATGAAGGTCGGCAGGCCGGCCTCCAGCGCGGGCACCACGAGGCGCCACTTGTCATACTCGCCGCTGTCGGCCGCGATGACCGCGTCCACGCCCTCGGTGAGCGCCTCGGGCGATTCGACGACCTCCTCGATGCCGTAGATCTGCTGCATCATCTCCGCGCCCTCGCGGTCTTCATCGTAGATCTTCACCACGCGCGCGCCCTCGACGCGGATGTCCGTCGCGCCGCCGGTGTTGAATCCAAGCTCCCCGGCCTTCTCCTTGTCCCAGCCGTTGAACATCGAGGAGTAGGCGTTACCGTGATTGCAGCCCCTGTTGCCTTCGAAGCGAACCGCCGCTGTGATACCAAGGCGAATCATCGCCGACCAGACCTTTCCGTCCGCAGATAGTCGCTAGTGATGAGCAGCGCGGCGTTTCCGCCTCCGGCAGCCGAATCCTCCACCGCTGTGTTCAATCGTGAGAGGCGCAGGGAGGGTTCCGACCTCATTTCGCCGAAGAGACCTACCGTGGGATGTATCAGGGTCGGCAGGAGGCGTATGATGAGGCGATGGCAGATCACTGCAATAATCCTCGGGATCATTCTGGCGATCCCGCTGATAATCGGGGCCGCGGTCGAAGACGCGGTGGCGGTGTGGACATTCAACGGGCAGGTACGGCGCTTTGAGCGCGATGTGAGTGGCAACGACCACCACGCCCTCGCGCAGGATGACTACGAGCATATCGAGTCGCCCGGACTGCAGGCGGTTGTCTTCGATGGCGTGGATGACTACCTCGTGGTGCCCAACGATCCGGCATTAGTGGCGACCGACGCGCTGACAGTGGACGTGTGGCTGAGGGTCGACTCCCTCGAGGGCGGCCCGCAGTGCATCGTGGACAAGCGCGGCGAGCGCTACCGGCTGCATATCATGGGCGGGGCGCCCTCGTTCGGCCTGAAGAGCGATGAAGCCCGCATGGACCTCAGCGGCGGGCAACTCACGCCGGGGCAGTGGCACCGCATCACCGGCGTCTTCGACCGCCCGAACGCGAGCCTCTACGTTGACGGCGAGAAGGTCGCCGAACGCGAGTGGGACAATCAGATCGGGCCCGGTGGAGACTTGATCTTCGGCAGCAAGTCGGGCGTGACCGACTTCTTTGCCGGAGCGATCGATGAGATCAGGATCTACGACTTCGCACAGGCGCCACAGCCTGACGAGACGCCATCTTCTGAACCGATAGGTGTGGGGACTATGGCTGATGCAGTGCTGCAAGTGCAGGAGGTCGCGGGCGGTATGCGCGTGGACACCGGGCCCGCCGTCTACGAACTGACCGATGCCGGAGGTTTGCGCGCGATGACCATCGGCGGCGAGAGCGTCATGGATGGTAACGATCGTCCGCTGCTCAGTGCGACAGCGTTCGAGTCGGCCACGTATGACGGCTGGCGTGACTGCGCGCAGGGCACGACCGTCACCGCCACGTGGCGGCCAGGCGAACCTGAGTATGACAGCGACGCCGAAGGCTTCAGCGCAAGTTATACCGGCTCGCTGGACTTCGGCGGCGGCGACACGATCAACTGCGAACTATCGCTGGAAGCGCGTCGCGGCAACCCGTTCATGACCGCGACAGTGTCGCTCGACCCGAGCGGAGCATTCAACAACCGCTTCATCCGCGATGTCTCGCTGCGGCTGCCGCTGTCGCTGAACGATCGCAAGCGCGTGGTGCAGGCTGCCGACCGCGGGATCCAGTGGAACACCCGCTACTTCTATCAGTTCCACGTGAGCCCGACGCAGCGGCTGCTCAACGAGCCCGATCACAACATCTGGCGCCGCTTCGCGATCGATCAGAACTCGGCTACCGACTATCATCTGTGGAAGGCCGAGAGCCCGGGGACGCCCTCGCTGACCATGCAGCGCGGCGAGCAGGCTCCGGGCTGGATGGCCGCTTACGACGAGCAGGCCGGGATCATCTTCGCCTACCGCGGGCTCGCGGATCGCGCGCCGAAGTCATTGCGCATTGAGGCTGAGGGCTCCGGTGAGGCGCAGGTTTCGCTCTGGCATGAGGGACTGCCCGCGCTGGCGATCAACTCCCCGCAGGCGGAGGCGGTTTTCGGCGACGCGCACACCGTTGACTTCGCGCCCTTCACCGATGAGTTCACCTTCGCGCAGCCCGATCTTGCGCTTGCCACGCACTGGGGTGTGGAAAGCCTCGCGAGCGATCCGCCCGGGCGTAACGAACTGCCGATGGGCGGCATCAACCCGATGGCTGAGGAGAGCGCGGAGGATGAGGCGCCGCTGATCACCGGTGGCGTGCCGCTGCCGCGAGGCGCGGTGAGCGATCCGGCGAACGTGCGCCTGCAGCGCGATGGCGCCGACGTGCCGTTGCAGACGAAGATCGTGGGCTACTGGCCGGATGACTCGATCATGTGGCTGCTGCTTACATTCCCCGCCGAGGGTGGCGCGGTGCAGGGCGCTGCAGGCACGGGCGATGAGATGCAGTTCGACGTGACGCGCCGCGATGGCTCCCGCGAGGAATACACGCTGCTCTATGGCGGCGACTGTGCGGCAGGCACACCGGCGCAGACGCTGACAGCCACGCAGGACGGTGAAACAGTCCGCATCAACACCGGCGACCTGCAGCTTGAGCTTGCCGCGCAGCAGGGCTGGCTTCGCAGCGCGACGCTGGGCGGCCGGGCGATGCTCTCGGGCCCGGGCGGGAGCTTTGTGGACTGGCTGCGCACCGAGCCGCTGGCATACAAGTCAATGACCACGCACGCCGATGGCGCGCTCGATCCGGGGGCCTTCGTGCCGGAGACGATTGAGCTTGAGGAGGCCGGGCCGCTGCGGGCGATCGTCAAGCTCGTCGGCGCGACTACTGCGCAGGACTCGCCGCGCATGGTGCTGCGGCTGGAGGCTTACGCGGGCCGCAGTTGCGCGCGTGTCGAGCAGAGCATGGAGTTCCTGCACCCCGACCCGCGCATCGCCTTCGTGCGCCGGATGGGGCTTGAGCTACCGCTGGCGGATGCGGGCGGCACGATCACCGCGGGCGGGCAGGGCGGGCCGGTCGCGCTGGCCGGCGGAAGGCGCGCGGGCCTGCGCCAGCACAGCCATCTCGGCTACACCGCCTGGAGCCAGGCCGAGGGCGAGCGCTTCCTGCGCGTGGACGAGGCGAACGGCCGCTCACGCGGCTGGCTCGATGTCGCCGGCGCCAATGGCGGCGTGACGATGCTCATGCGCGACATGTGGCAGAACTTCCCGAACGAGCTTGCGGTGGATACCGAGGCCGGGACGATGACCGCCTACTTCTGGCCCGAGAGCGGCCCGCTGATGGACGTGCGGCGCTACTCCAACTACCCGCACCGCTCGCAGGGTGAATCGACGCCCTCGGACAGCTCCTGGGTTCCGGATCAGTACTATCAGAACGATCCGGTGATCGGCGTGACGAAGACACACGAGCTTCTGATCGAGTTCCACGAGCCGGAGATGACGCCTGCGACGATTGACGCAATGGCGGGCGACTTCCAGCGCCGACCGCTGGTCTACTGCGGCGCCGACTGGTATCTGGCAACCGAGACGATCCCGCCCCAACCGGCGCCCGATGATCCCGCATTCGAGCGCATGAACGCGAACATAGACCACTACGCGCGCTTCTGGATGCACCACCAGCAGCTCTGGGGCTGGTATGGCATGTGGGACTACGGCGACGTGCAGCACGCGTACAAGGCCGGCTACGGATGGATTGTGCCGCCGGATACGCTGGCCGAGTACCTCGCCGACCCGCCGGAGAACTACGAGGACATCAACGTCAGCGCGGTGCGGATACAGGACTACCGCGCGCCGATCGAGTGGTGCTACGACAACGGGCGCTGGGGCTGGACCAACACCGAGGGCCTGCCGGGGCTGCTGCTGCAGATGCAGTACCTGCGCACCGGCGACCGCGACCTGTTCTTCATCTCAGAGGCGATGGCTCGGCACGTGCGCGATGTGGACATGCGCCACGCGGGCATGTGGTTCGGCCGCGGCACCCGTCACGGCGTACAGCACTGGAGCGACGGGAACCACGAGGAGCGCCAGACAACACACTCGGAGTTCCGGCATCACTACTTCCTGACCGGAGAGCCGCGCTCGCGCGACTTCGCCCGGTTGCTCTACGACGAGTGGTACTCGACCACCACGCTGCGCATCCACGCAGCCCACAGTGGCCGGACGCAGGGCCTGCTGACGTGGTGGCTGATGACCGGCGATGATGAGACGGCGAGGATGCTCGACAGCT